>Ga0315281_10000765_pt1 | contig 46205 bp, 50 predicted proteins | sample YL17G07_0_MG_FD_204540 | JGI IMG/M metagenome (GOLD analysis project Ga0315281, IMG submission 204540) | Sediment microbial communities from Yellowstone Lake, YNP, Wyoming, USA - YL17G07_0 | ecosystem: Environmental > Aquatic > Freshwater > Lake > Sediment | place: USA: Wyoming | collected...
CAGGATCACCGCGAGCGCGAGGACCGGCGTGCGCCGCCACCGCAACCCGCCCCACATGTACGCCCGAATCGTTCGCATCAATCGGATCCTTCCGCCCACCCCGCGCATTCTATGGAGGGCGCCCAACGAGGTCAATCGGCACATCCCCGACTCCGCGCACCGTAGCACAACCGCCGCGTCGCCTGCGGCGATCGCGTCGGAGCGCGCCAATGCGCGTCCGCTATACGATCGCGTCGACCGCGGCCGCAGCCTGCGGCGCCACGTCGTCGAACGGTTGCGTCGCATCGACCACGCGCCAGGCGTCGCCGGCATCGCGCGCCTGCGCGAGGAAGCCGGCGCGCACGCGTTCGTGGAACGCCAGGGCTTCTCGATCAAAGTGGTCGCTCTCGCCGTCGCCGGCACGCCGCGCGAGCCCCACCTCGACCGGAAGATCGAGCAGCAGCGTCAGATCGGGTATCAGGCCGTCGGTCGCGACGGCGTTCAGCAGGTCGACGAGATCGCGGCCAAGGCCGCGCCCGAACCCCTGGTACGCGACGGACGATGCCGCGAAGCGATCGCAGATGACGTCGGCGCCGCGCGCCAGCGCCGGCCGTATCACCGTGGAGACGAGATGGGCGCGCGCGGCCTCAAACAGCAGCAGCTCGGCCAGGGGATCGTCCAGGGCGCGCTGCGCGAGCAGCAGCCCGCGCACCTGCTCGCCCAGCGGCGTGCCGCCGGGCTCGCGCGTCGCCAGCACGTCGCGGCCGCGCGCCTGCAGGTGTGCGGCGAGGGCGGCCTGCAGCCGCGACTTGCCCGCGCCGTCGCCGCCCTCGATCACGATGAACCGGCCGCGCTGCGTCATCCGCCGCTCCGTGGCGCGCCGCTACTTCACGGTCAGCGTGGCGCCCGTGCACGGCACGACTGTGCCGTTGGCGGGGTGATCGCCGCAGTACGCGAAGATCTGGCCCAGGGCGTCGCCCACGTCCACGCTGTTGAAGTTCAGACTTACCGTGCCGGGCGCCACCGCGACGAATTCGATTGTCGCCAGGACAATCGTGCCGGACATGAGGTTGGATGTCGTCGTGAAGCACGAAAGGAACGCCTGGCCGGTGTCCGGCTTGCCGTCGCCGTTCGTGCCGCCCGGATCGTCCAGGTCGCCCTCGGGCGCGGGCAGGCAGTCCCACGCAGCAGCCGCGCCTCCGAGCGCATCGACGTTCAGCAGCGGGTTGCGCGCGGTTGGTGGGCCGCCGGAGATCGTCGGAGCGATGATCTTCGTGTGGTCATACCCGATCTCGAAGTCCAGCGCGGCGACGCCGCCGAAGCCATTCTGGTGCGCCGGCGCATTCGTGATGACAACAGCGACGCGGAGCGTGTCGCCGGCGTTCACCGTGCGTGTCGCCTGGATGCCGGGCGTGCTGGCGTCGAGGTCAAGCAGCAGCGTAACACCGGCGGCTTCTGCCTGCGCCGGCGCGATCTCCGTCGAGTCAGCGACTGGCGTCCCCTTCGACTTCACCGGGGGAATCGTGCTGACGACCACGGGCGAGGCGTTCGGATCGCCGCCGCCGATGCCGGGATCGATGCCGGACGTGAGCGTGGCCTGCTCGGAGGTCAGTGTCGGCACGCCCGAGCCCGGCGTGCCGGGCAGCGGCGTCAGGCCGGGTACCGTGCTCGTGCCGGAGCCCGTCTCGGGCCCGGAAGCGCTGGTACCGGTCGTCGCCGGCGAGGCGCCGGCACGCGGCGACGCCGTCGCTGTCTTGCTGCCGCCACCACCACCACCGCAGGCAGCCAGCGCGACCGCAAGCGCGACGAACGCGACGCCGGCGACTATCCTTCGGTCCAAGGTCCCACCTCCAGCTCTATCCCCCAGGTCCCCAGGGAAGTGCGGCACCGGCCCGATCACACCGCCAGACGGCGGAGACCGGCGACACGGCCCGTATGATACTCGATCCGCGAGCCACCTTGTGCCGCCACGATGCGGTAGCCCGGCGTCACGACCTGCGCGCACGTCTCGCCGCCGCGCGCCGCGCCCAGGCACGCATCGTTCCAGTCAACCGGCTCCACCGAGACGATGCTGGCCCCGGGCCCGGCATCCGCCCGCGCATCGCGGACGGATTTCGGCTCCCAAACCTGCCACCCCTCGGCGGCGGAACTAACGTACTCCCACGCGGTGACGCCGCCCGCTGACGCGCGGGCCACGCTGACCTGGGCGCTGGCGGCATCCTGCGCCGTGCCCGCCGCCTCCAGCCTGTCGGCGGACAGCGCCGACGGCGGCAGCAGCCGCACCGCCACCAGTGTCTCGCCGTCCAGCACGATATCGGCGGCGGCGCCCGGCGTCGAAAACGGGGCGGGAGAGCCTGCTGGCGCCGGACGAGCAGGCGACGACCCGCCGCCGCAAGCGGTAAGGGCGATGGCGGCAATCGCGAACCAGCACCGGAGTCTCATCCGTACACTGAACCACAGCGCGCCACCTCCCACCAGCAGAACGCTTGCTGGCCCCCTGAGTTCCATCTTCAGCACGCAATGCAGCCCCCGGCTTGGAGCCGGGGGCTGTATTGCATGTATCTGCTTGTCGGCCTGCTACGCGGCGATCTTGCGTGCCGCGCGGCGCGGCGCAGCCTCGCCGAAGACGCGGGCCCGTATGCGGTCCACAGCTTCAGCGCTCGGGCCCGACGCGGCTTCCGCGCGGGCGGGCGCAAGGGCGTTCGACAGCCAGCGGGCCGTCGTGGCGTCCTCGATGGTCGTAACGTTAGAGGCTGATTCGTCGGGCATCTTCGTCGCTTTCACAGTCTCAACATCGGCGGCAATTACGAGATCTTTGACCGTGGCTGCACCCAGTTTGCCGGCTTTGGCGAGGTTGACGGGGGCCCGGGTGCGACCGCCACTACCTGTAACGCCGAGGGGGCGGAAACGTTACAGCGGCGGCACGCCGAATTCGGGCCAAATGAATCCGGGCACAGCGAAGCCCGCCGGGCTGGCGGGCTTCGAGGAGGCTGAGACAGGGCTTCTGCAGGCTAGGCGGTAGCTAGCGCCAGCGTCGACATGGCGGATGCCGGGATCATGCCATCCAGGATGCGCTCGAGCGCCATCGTGTGGGCGCAGGAGCCCCAGCCCGCGAAGAAATCACAGGAGCAGCGCCAGTCGTCACCTTCGAGGCCGACTTGGTGCGTGTCGTTCTCACCCTGGAAGTCGACATGGAGGCTGCTGACGTGCATGCGCGTCCGCTCGTTTGCGTACTTCTTCGCCTTGTCGACCTTGCCGATGAGCCCTGAGTTCATGGTGCGGGTTCCTTTCCCTCCGGTGCCAAGACAACAAAAACACCGCGCGCGATCGCGTGCGGCGTGTGGTCACACAGTTCGAATCCGACAGTTCAGTACGTCCAAGGGTGGCGGCCTCCTTCGACAGATCCACGATAGTACGGGCGCTTCCGGCCTGTCAACACTTTCCTGCATCCGGGTGCGGTTTGTGACAGCATCGTCGTTGACAGAGCACGCTCTCGCCCCGTCCGCGCCCCTCGCCTACACTTGGTGCGATGCTCAAGCACGAACGCTCACGGAACATCCAACAGGCGGCGCAGCAGTTCATGCCCGGCGGCGTCAACTCGCCCGTGCGCGCGTTCAAGGCCGTCGGCGGCGATCCTCCTGTGATCTCTATCGGCAAGGGCGCGCATATCTGGGACGTGGACGACAACGAATACATCGATTACGTGGCATCGTGGGGGCCGCTGATCCTGGGCCACGCCTACCCCGCCGTGGTCAAGGCCCTGCAGAAGGCCGCCGAACGCGGCACCAGCTACGGCGCGACGACCGAGTCCGAGCTTGAGCTGGCGCGGCTGGTCTGCGGCCGCATGCCGTCGATCGAGCAGGTGCGCTTCGTCAACTCCGGCACCGAGGCGACGATGTCGGCGCTACGCCTGGCACGGGCGTTCACCGGGCGCGACAAGGTGCTGAAGTTCGAGGGCTGCTACCACGGCCACTCCGACGGCCTGCTGGCCAAGGCCGGCTCCGGCGTCGCCACGCTGGGCCTGCCCGACAGCGCCGGCGTGCCCGCATCGTTCACGGCCGAGACGCTGCTGGCGCCCTTCAACGACCGCGCCGCCGTCGAGCGCATCTTCGCCGAGCGCGGCAGCGAGATCGCCGCGCTGATCGTCGAGCCGGTGCCCGCCAACATGGGGCTGGTGCCGCCGCGCGAAGGCTTCCTGCAGGTCCTGCGGGAGATCACGAAGGCATCCGGCGCGCTGCTGATCTTCGACGAGGTGATCACCGGCTTCCGGCTGGCGCCGGGCGGCGCGCAGGCGTACTACGGCGTCACGCCAGACCTCACCTGCCTGGGCAAGATCATCGGCGGCGGGCTGCCCGTCGGCGCGTACGGCGGCCGCCGCGACATCATGCAGCTCGTGGCGCCCGTCGGCCCCGTCTACCAGGCCGGCACCCTCTCCGGGAACCCGATGGCGATGGCGGCCGGCATCGTCACGCTGCGCACGCTGGCGGACGAAGCGCTGTACCGCACGCTCGACGAGATGGGCGCGGCGCTGGCGCAGTCGCTCCGCGACGCGGCGGCCGCGGCCGAGTGCGAGGTGACGGTGACGCAGCTCGGATCGATGATGACCGTCTTCTTCTGCCGGCAAGCGCCCTACGACTACGCGTCAGCGAAGCTCTGCGACACCGCGCGCTACGGCCGCTTCCACGGCGCCATGCTCGACGCCGGCATCTACCTGCCGCCCGCGCAGTTCGAAGCGATGTTCGTCTCGCTGGCGCACCGGCAGGCCGACCTGGACCGCACGGCCGAGGCGGCGCGCGGCGCCTTCGCCGCGGCCCGCGCGTAGCGCCTCCGGCGCCACCCGCACCCGGCTCTCCCCCATCGCCTGTCAAGCATCCGTAGCGGACGCAGCCGCGCCCCATATGTCACCATGCAGGCATGCACGACGGAGGCATGGGCGGCATGGGCATGGGCGGCGGCGGGATGGGGATGGGCGGCGGCGGCGCGGGCGCGGCCGTGCTGCGCGAGCGCGCGAAGCCGCGACGCAGCGCGCGCGAGCTGCTGGGCCGGATCGTGGTGCTGTTCCGCCCGTACAGCTCATCGATCGCGCTGCTGCTCGTCACTGTCACAATCGCCGCGCTGGTCGGCCTGGCGCCGCCGCTGCTCTTCGCGCGGATCATCGACAACGTCAACGGCAAGAAGGACCTGCGCGCGGTCGATATCGACGCGGCGCTGATCTTCTCCGCGGTGCTCGGCGGCGCGCTGCTCAGCGTGCTCCAGTCGTTCCTCAACAACCGCGTCGGCCAGGGCGTCATGTACGACTTGCGCAACGCCACGTACCGCCACCTCCAGAAGATGTCGCTGCGCTTCTTCACCTCCACCCGCAGCGGCGAGATGCTCTCCCGCCTCAACAACGACGTCAGCGGCGTTCAGGACGCCGTCACCAACAGCTTCACCACGCTCTACTCCAACCTGATCACCGTCGTCACCACCGTCATCCTGATGGCGGCGCTGGACTGGCGGCTGACGCTCCTGTCGCTCTCCGCCCTGCCGCTGTTCATCATCCCGACCCGCATCGTTGGCGCGATTCAGCGGCGGCTGCTGGCGCAGACGCAGCGGCGCCTCGGCGACATGAACGCGCAGATGCAGGAGACGCTCTCGGTCAACGGCGCGATGCTGACGAAGATCTTCGGCCGCCAGGCGTACGAGGCCGAGCGATTCAACGAGATGAACCGCGACGTGCGCGACCTGACGTTCCGCAGGTTGATGACGGGGCGCTGGTTCTTCATGCTGCTCGGCCTCTTCGGCAGCGTCGCGCCGGCGCTGGTCTACTGGTACGGCGGGCGGCAGGTGATCTCCGGCGGCCTCAAGGTGGGCGAGGTCGTGGCGTTCGCCGCGCTCGTTACGCGGATCTTCTCGCCGATCACGCAGCTGCTCTCAGTCTGGATCACGCTGCAGAGTTCGCTGGCGCTGTTCGAGCGCGTCTTCGAGTACGGCGAGCTGCCGGTCGAGATCGACGAGAAGCCCGGCGCTCTCGACATCCCGCGCGTCGAGGGACGCGTGCGCTACGAGCGCGTGGGCTTCCGCTACGGCAAGAATGCTCCGGCCGTCGAGGGCGTATCCCTCGACATCCTGCCGGGCCAGGTAGCGGCGCTCGTCGGGCCGTCAGGCGCGGGGAAGACGACGCTCACCTACCTGCTGCCGCGCCTGTACGACGCCACCGAAGGCAGCGTGCGGATCGACGGCCACGACGTGCGCGACCTGACCTTCGCCACCCTCAACCGTGCCATCGGCGTCGTCACGCAGGAGCCGTATCTGTTCCACGCCACCATCAAAGAGAACATCCAGTACGCGCGGCCCGACGCCACCGACGAGCAGATCCAGGCAGCGGCGCGGGCGGCATACATCGACGAGTTCGTGACCGGGCTGCCGCACGGCTACGACACGATCGTCGGCGAGCGCGGCTACCGGCTCTCGGGCGGCGAGAAGCAGCGCGTGGCGATCGCCCGCGCCGTGCTGAAGGACCCGCCGATCCTCATCCTCGACGAGGCCACGTCGTCGCTCGACTCCCACTCCGAACGGATCATCCAGCGGGCACTCGACGAACTGTCGCGCGGCCGCACGACGCTGGTGATCGCGCACCGGCTGAGCACGGTGCTGCACGCCGATACCATCGTGGTGCTGGACCGCGGGCGCGTGGTCGAGCGTGGCACGCACGCCGAGTTGATCGCGCACGAGGGGCTGTACGCCTCGCTGTACGCGCAGCAGTTCGCTCCGCTCCCGGCCGCGGGGGGATAGCCCGCCGCGCCCAGCCGTATCGAGTTCCCGCGCCGCTTCGTGCATACTGCGTGTCAACGCCGCCCAGCCTGGAGACGACGCAGATCGCAGACCCGGCACCGCAGCACACGCCAGCACCAACGCACGCGCCCGGACGCATCGAGGCGCTGGACGGGCTGCGCGGCATCGCGGTGCTGTCCGTCATGGCGTTCCACTTCTGGGCGATCTCCGGCCCCCACGGGCACGGCGCGGCGAACCGGCTCGTGGCGAAGATCTTCGGCGGCGGCTGGGCCGGCGTCGACCTCTTCTTCGTGCTCTCGGGCTTCCTGATCACCGGCATCCTCTGCGACGCCCGCGGCCGGGCGCGCTACTTCCGGACGTTCTACGCCCGCCGCGTCCTCCGCATCTTCCCGCTCTACTTCGCGCTCTTGGCGGTGCTGTTCATCGTCCTGCCGCTGGTCCTCCGCCTCGACACGGCCGAGTCCCGCGACCTGGGACGCCACCAGCTCTGGTTCTGGACGTACCTGGTCAACTGGTGGATCGCCACGCGCCACGGCATGTACGTGGACCTGCTGGGCACCGGGCACCTCTGGACGCTCTCGATGGAGGAGCAGTTCTACATCGTCTGGCCCGCCGTGGTGTTGCTGGTGCCGCGGCGCGCGCTGCTGGCCGCGTGCGCGGCCACCATCGTGGCGGCGTGCGGCGTGCGCATCGCGATGCACGCCAACGACGCGAACGCGCTCGTGATCTACACGTTCACGTTCGCCCGCGCCGACGCGCTCGCCGCCGGCGCGCTGGTGGCCGTCGCCATGCGCGACGATGCGCTCCGCCCCCTCCTGCGCCGCTGGGCCGCGCCGGCGTGCGGCGCCGCCGCGCTCGTGCTGCTCGCGGTCATCGCGAGCAGCGGCGCGCTCGACCCGCTCGACGCGACGGTACAGCTCGCGGGGCTCTCGGCGCTGGCGCTGGGCTTCGCCGCGCTCGTCGCCGTCGTCGTGACGGGTGCGGCCGCGTCGCTCGGCGGGATACTGAGCCTGGGCGCGCTGCGGGCGACGGGGCGCTACAGCTACGCCCTCTACGTCGTGCACTGGCCGATCGCCACCTGGCTCGCGCGGCACACGGACTTGTCCAGCACGACCGGCGGCCCGCGCATGCTCGACAAGGCGATCTTCGCGCTCGTCGCAGCGGTAATCGCGTTCGCCGCCGCGATCGCCTCGTGGCATCTGCTCGAATCGCCGATCCTGCGCCTCAAGGACCGCTTCCCGTACCGGTAGCGGCTACTCCGGCCCGTGCGGCGTCAGGCGCAGCGTGCCGCCCTTCGCATTCGGCGAGAACGTCACGCCGCCCGACCAGATCACTTTGCCGTTCGTGCCGCACACCGGCGAGCAGACGACCGCCTCGTACCCCGCCGGCGACGGATCGCCTGCCAGCGTGAAGTCCGCGTGGGTGTCGCGCGTCTGCCGCGTCGGATTGTTCAGCGAGCCGCAGCAGCCGAAATCGCTGTCGCCCTTCGTGTGCACCCAGTACACGTAGCCGCCCGCCGGATCATAGAAGCTCTGCTCGTCGAGCCCGCGCGCGTAGAACGCGATGCCGCCGCGCGCGTAGCCGTGCTCCGACAGATCGAACGACGAGTACACGAAGCGCGCGCCGCCGTCCCAGCGGTAGACCGGCTCGAGCCCCGGCTGCGCGTCCGCCGCCGCGTAGAAGGCGACGCCCTTGTCCTCGAACGCCGGTCCCGGCGACGCCGTCTCGTAGCGATACGCGCCCGCGGCGTCGGACCAGTCATGCACCGCGGCAAGCCCCGGCGCGGGCTCCGTCGGCACGTAGAACGCCACGCCGCGGCGCGCGCGCCCCGCAACATCTGTGCCCGCGCGCGCCAGCATGCTGCGCCCGTCGGCGGCATCCCACTGCACGAAGGGCACGCCCAGCACGACGCGGTGCAGGTACAGGCGGTACGTGGCGATGTTGCCGTACGTGAGATAGATCGTCTGGCCGCCGTTAGCGTCGTACTCCGGATGCCGCGTCGCGTGGTAGCAGTAGTACTGGTTCACGAGCTGCGGGAACACCATCAGCCGCGAGCCTGCCTTGCCCGGCCCGAACAGCCCCTTGCAGTCGAACGCCACGACCTCGTCGTGGTACGGCCCCTCGGGCGCGTCGGCGAACGCCATCGCCACCGATGTCAGCGTGTTCGTGCTGTACAGGGCGGTCCACTTGCCGATGTAGCTGTCGTAGGCGACGTTGAACCCCTGCTGCCCGCCGGCGGTCCGCAGGATGTCGATCGCCTCCGCCGGCTGCTCGACCCACCGCGCGCCGTCCCAGTAGCGATACGCCGTGCGGTCCTCGATGCTCGCGACCGGCACGCGGCCCACGCGCACGTTCCAGTTCACCGCGATGTAGAGATACGCGTAGCCGTCGTCCAGCACGATGTCCGTGGCCGGCGTCAGCGAGAACGCCTCGCCGGGGAAGTCAGCCGGCGTCAGCAGCTTCTCGATGACGCGCGTGCCCGCCAGCGTGTCTGTATCGAACTTCGCCAGCCCGATGCCGAAGAAGCGGTAGCTGCCGCTGGCGTAGTCGGAGCCCTGCACCGACTCGAACGGGAAGTACACCGTGTGGCCGTCGAGCGAGACCTGGCCCGCCGCGGCCCACACCGTCTGCTCGCCGGCAGCCTTCGGCAGCAGCGGGGCGGCGTTGCCCGCGGCGTCCTTCTTGTGCGTCAGCGTGATGCAGTCGGACGGGTCGATGTCGTCGCTGTACGCGACGCCATTCGGCAGCAGCCCGCCGCTTTGTAGGACGGTGTCGCCGAAGGTCCAGTACGAGCGGCCGTTGATCACGTTCGTCGTGCCGCCGTCCTGGCCGCGGATGTTCGCGCCACCGCCATCGGCGCCGACGAGCGGGCAGATCTGCTGGCTCAGGTACGCCGCCACGGGCCGCTCGACATGAAACGGAATCTCCGCATCGCCGTCGACGCTGTGCGTGAAGATCGCGACGCCGCCCACGCCCGCCAGCGCCGCGCCCGCCGCCCCGGCGGCGTAGAGCGCCGCCACCCTGCCGCCGCGTCGCCACGGCGCCACGTTGATCGACCCGGCCAAGCGGTTCACGCACCACGCGCCCCCGACGAGCACCGGCGCGTAGGCGGCGCAGAATGCCCACCAGGCCCACGCCGGCGTGTCGAGCGTCCGCATCGTGCCGACGACGTACTGCAGCGGGTCGCTGGCGATCAGCAGCGCGTACGACAGCGTGCCGCCCCACGCCAGCGGCCGCCACGCACGCGGCAGCGCCGGCCGGTCAAGGTGCGCGACGAGCGGCAGAACCATCAGCGTCAGGCCCAGCACGATCATCGGTGCCGAGAGCACGCTGATCAGCCCGGAGCGCCCCTGCGCGAGCGAGCCGCCGGTGTGCAGCAGCAGCCCCACGTAGAGCACGAGCGCCGCGCCCATCCAGCCAGGCACCAGCCGCGACAGCGCATCGCGGTCGCGCGCGTAGACGGCGGCCAGCGCCATGCCCAGGCCGAACGGGAAGAGGTTGAATGGCAGGTAAGCGCTGTCGATCCACCAGTCGAAGAGCAGGCCGTAGCCGTCGTGCCCGAGCGTCAGCGGCGTCTTCGCCGCCAGCGTCGCCGCGAGCGCCAGCGCCGCGAACGGCCACGGGCCGATGCGCCGCATCAGGCGCAGTAGCAGCGGAAAGGCGGCGTAGAACTGCACGAACACCAGCACGAACCAGAGCGAGGGCGACGGCGCGAACAGCCATTCTTCCTTGAATCCACGCGGCACCAGCGCGAGCCCCGCCAGCAGCAGGCGGCCGTCGACGCCGTACTTCGCGTCGCCGCTGTAGGTGTTGCGCCGCAGCTCGCGCAGCAAGGAATCGCTGTCGACGAGATGCCGCGCAAACGCCAGCAGCACGATCGCCCCAACCGTGAGCGCGAAGCCGATCCAGTACGGCGTCAGCAGCGCCCGGACGCGATTGCGGTAGAACGCCGCGAGCGGCTCGGCGCGCTCGCGAAGCAGCGTGTTGTAGGTGAGCACGAAGCCGCTGAGCATCATGAACAGCGGCACGCCCTGGTAGCCCAGGCGCAGCACAAGCCGCGCGAGCGCCGCCGACGCGCCCGCCAGGTCGCCGTCGCCGATCGAAGATGTGAGCCGGGTGTAGTGGTGGTCGACGGCTTCGAGCCCGCCGACGTTGACCGCCAGGTGGAAGGCGATCACCCAGATGATCGCCAGCGCGCGCAGGACGTCGATGCTGGCGAGTCTCCGGTCCGGGTGCGCCGCCTGCTTCTGCATAGACCGATCCCCGTGCCCCGCTTCTGCTCCGGCGATACGGGATCGTATCAGATGCAGTCACGGGGCACGGGGACCGTGCGTCACGGCGGGGCAGGGCGCTGTCAACGTCGCGCGGTGGGGACCGGTATCACCCGCTATACCGCAGCGCCCGGCCTACGCCGCCAACCGCCGGGTCTTCTTCGCCGTCTTCACCGCCTCGCGCCGCAGCGTTTCGTCGCGCTGCCTCATGGCGTAGTCGATGCGGTAGACCAGCAGCGCCAGCAGGATCAGGCAGGTCCCGAAGTACATCGCGCCTGCCCAGAGCGTACTCGTGTCGGTGCCGGCGGCGATGCCGTGCGCCGTCGCGCCCGCGTACAGGACGAACGAGAAGAAGTGGATCATCCGCCACGCGCGAAAGCCGATGCGCTGCCGCATCCAGAAGCTCGCGACGACGAGCGCCAGCGCGTACGCCGACACCACGCCCACCGCGACCGCCATGCCGCGGTACGGCGAGAGGAACGGCACGGAGAGCTGCCAGACGTTGAAGTTCAGGTACTGGTCGCCCAGCAGGATGTAAGCGTGGAAGGCCGTCACCAGCAGCGCCAGCACCGACACGAAGCGGTGCATGTCGAACACCAGGTTCTGCCGCTTGCCGCCGCTCCCGACGCGCGACGTGATCATCATGCCCAGCGCCATCGACGCGAAGAGCAGCAGGTAGGCCGTGAAGCCGGCCGCGCGGGACAGGTACCAGAACTCGTGATTCATCTTGGTGTGACTCCGGGCTCCGTCCGCCGGACGCGGCGGCTATGAGACGTGGGTGCGGGTGACAGCGCGGACGGACGGCTGCGCGCTCTTCGTCTTCGCCGTGGCGGCCGACTTCGCCGGCGCCAGGTTCGCCTGCGACGGGCCGGCGACCGGCGCGTTCGAGGTAGCGGCATCGGCCGTGGCAGTGCCGATCGCCTCGTACTGCACCAGTCCGAACGCCGCCGCCATGGTGGCGAGGCTCGCGATGATGGCGGCGATCTTGGCGGTGGTGTGCTTCTTCATCTGCAGCATGGATGTGGCTCCGTTCTGGGGCCATTGTCGCCGCCAGCGCTGCCGGAGGTTATTGCGGAGACGTTCGGGAGATGTGTGGAAGAAGTTACGGGGCGCAGAATGGCGTCGGGGCGCTACCGGAGCGGGCTCGCCTTTACGCGGTCCAGCGCAGTCCAGGTCGCCGCGTCCAGCGGGATCCAATCGTTGAACGCCAGCCCGTCCGGCTCGCTCGCCGGGTTCACCATGCCGCGGAACCGCAGCGTGCCGATGCCGGGCTCGTCCCACACGATGGGGTACTCCCAGCGGATCTTCGGCGTCCTCGGCACGGCGGTCTGCCACGCCTGCAGGAACGGCTGGATGCGGGCCGGATCCCCGGCGAAGAAGCGCTCGAGAATCGACGCGAAGTACGGGCTCGGAGCGTCCATCGACTCCGGACCGCGATGGTGGCCCTTGAACACCGCCGCCATCATGGTGAGGATCTCCGGCAGGTTGGCGCAGCGCGTCGCGAAGCGAGGGTTGCTGGCCACGCCCAGGAGGTTGCGCTCGAGCGGGTCGAGGAACTCGGTGTTCAGGTCGACGGACCACAGCCGCTGTGCCGCCGCGTTCGCCGCCACCACCTCCATCGAATCGTTGGAGAGGAACGCCGGCCACGGATACCCCTCGATAAAGCTGGCCGCCTCGTCCGGCGTGAACATGAACCCCCGGACCGGCCACGGGCTCAGCTCGTAGCCATCGGACGCGTAGCCGGCCGCTGCGACGATCGCGTTGCGCTCGGAACGCTCCAGCCTCAGCGCGTCAAGGATCGCGAACAGGTGCTCGCGCGAGGGGCTGCGGCGCGCGTTCTCGTAGCTCCGCACGGCTTCAACCGACAGCCCCGCAATCTCCGCTACGTCGCGCTGCGCGAGCTTGCGCCGCCGCCGCGCCGTTCCCAGCATGGTGCGCCAGTCTGTTGTTCCCATGATGGCGCGATTCTATCAGGTATTCGATGGGCGCCGTATCCATCCATTTCGACGGGCCCATGCGCCGCGCGAAGCGGCTACGCGGCGCGCCGTGACACTACGACGGGCGGACTGTATGGTGCGGGCGAGTCCAGAAGCCGGCCACGCCGGCACGACGGGAGATGCACCGCAATGAGCCAGCTGTTTTCGATCGAAGGGAAGGTCGCCGTCGTCACGGGCGGCTCGCGCGGCATCGGCCTGATGATCGCGCGCGGCATGGTGGAGGCGGGCGCGAAAGTCTACATCTCCGCGCGCAAGGCCGACGCCTGCAACGCTGCCGCGCAGCAACTCTCCGCGCTCGGCCAGTGCATCGCCATCCCGGCTGACGTCGGCACGGAGGAGGGCTGCCGCTTCCTCGCGGACGAGGTCGGCAAGCGAGAAGATCGGCTGCACGTCCTGGTCAACAACGCCGGCGCCAACTGGGGCGCGCCGATGGACCAGTACCCGGACTCGGCGTTCGACAAGGTGTTCGCGGTCAACGTGAAGGGCGTCTTCAACCTCACGCGCTTCATGGTGCCGCTGCTCGAACGCGCGGCAAGCGACGACGACCCCGCGCGCGTCATCAACATCGGCTCCATCGACGGACTGCAGGCGCCGATGCTCGACACGTTCGCGTACTCGTCGAGCAAGGCCGCCGTGCACCACCTGACGCGCGTCCTGGCGCACAAGCTCGCCGCGAAGCGCATCACGGTCAACGCGATCGCGCCCGGGCCGTTCGAGAGCAAGATGATGGCGGAGACGCTGGAGCGCTTCGGCGACTCGATTCGCGCGACGAACCCGCTGGGCCGCATCGGCCGCCCCGACGACATGGCCGGCACGGCCATCTTCCTCTCGTCGCGCGCCGGCGCCTACCTCACCGGCACGGTGATCCCGGTGGACGGCGGCATCTCCACCCGCCACGCGTAACGCACGGCGCTCGCGCCGCTACGCCCGCCGCACTCGCGCCCACGTCGCCACACTCGCGCGACGTGATCACGTAACGTCGCGTCACCGCTGACGTGACACTCGCGTCGCCACGACCATCATCGCCTGTCGCTCCAGCGCCACGCGCACCAGTCACAGCCGCACCAGACGATACTTGAGGCGTACGGAACATGCGTGTGTTACCGCCGACGCGGCGAGGAAAGGGAGAGGGCCTATGCAAGCACAGATGACGGGCACCAGCGGTACGTCCTCGGAGACGGTCTCGGCGGACTTCGGGACGCGGCTTGTGGCGTGGCTTATCGACGCGGTGATCGTCGCCGTGCCGTCGTTCATCCTCATGGCGTTCTTGCCGTTCATGCTCGGATGGATGGTGGCGCTGGCCGGCGGCATCGCCTATCAGGTGTACTTCTGGACCACGACCGGCCAGACGTTCGGCAAGAAGACGATGGGCCTGAAGGTCGTGAGTGCCGAGACCGGCGCGCTGCTCGATACGGGCGGCGCGCTGCTGCGGTACGTCGGCTACATGGTGTCGGCGCTGCCGTTCTACCTCGGCTTCTTCTGGGTGATCTGGGACCCGCAGCACGATGGCTGGCACGACAAGATCGCGAAGACCAGGGTGATCAAGGTGAGCTGACGCCGACGCGATCAGCAAGCGCGATCGACAGGGCTGCCGGCGCCGGCAGCCCTGTTTCGTCGTGCAAGCACCCGCGCCGCTGAACGCCCTGGCGCAGCTTCCTGAAGCTCGCGGCAGCGCACTGTCTGGCGGGATCATAGGTGAATGCCCGATTGGCGGCGGCAGCGGCCTCCCCTACCATCTGTCGCAAACGGCGAACAGAGGGAAGGACCGCGGACCATGTCAGAACACAGCTTTGCCACTGCGCGCGCGAGTGCGGAGCGCACGCCCGGCGCCGCTCCAAACGACCTGAACCGCGTCTGGTGGGAGTCCCTTCCCATGACTTACGCGCCGTGGGAGCAGCAGGAGCGCACCCCCGTCACCGTCGCCGATTTCCAGCGCCTCGAGGCGGACTTTCTGCACAACAACCCCTGGCTCCGCGACCGCTTCGACTTCACCACCTTCCGCGACAAGGACGTGCTTGAGATAGGGTGCGGCGCCGGCGCCGCGTCATGCCTCTTCGCGCAGCAGGGGGCGCGCGTGACCGCCATCGATCTCACCGAGGCTGCCGTCGATCTCGCACGGCGCAACGCCGCGCTCCGAGGCCTCAGCATCGATGTGCGCCGCGGCGACGCGGAAACGCTCGACCGTCCGGACGCGAGCGCCGACTTCGTCTTCTCATGGGGCGTGCTCCACCACACCTCCGACACCGCGCGCGCCGTCTCGGAGGTCGTACGCGTGCTCAGGCCCGGAGGCCGCGGGCTGATCATGGTCTACCACCGTCACAGCCTGCGCTACGTCGGCAAGGGACTGTACTGGCTCCTCGTGAAGGGCCGGCTCCTGCGAGGAGATAGCATGGCGTCCGTACAGCGCTTCTTCACCGACGGCTACTACCACCGGCACTTCACCGCGGGAGATCTCTCGCACATGCTGGCCGGCGCGGGACTGTCGGTCCGGACGACCACCGTCACGCACATGGCGAAGCGCATGGTCCCGCGCATTCCCGAGCGCCTCGACGCCTGGCTGAAGGCCCGCTCGGGCTGGCTGCTCGTCGCCGAATTCGAGAAGCCGATCTGATATCGCCAGCCGCCGCTGGAGGGACCTACAAGCGTGCTGTGGTACCGCCGGCAGGATTCGAACCTGCGACCATCGGATTAGAAGGTGGGACGGCGGATGCGCTGTGCTTCGGAATCGGAATCTATCACCGAGAACGCGATAGTTATCAAGTGGAAAACGCGCGCGGAAACTGCTCTGATTCATCATGCTTGCGACCGCACCGCATACACGCGCACCGGCTCCCCCACGCCCTTCATCTCCTGCTCGCCGCGGTCCTCGAACTCCACGCCCGCCGACGAACGCGCCATGCCGCGCACGACATCCGACACGAGGATCTCGCCCGGCGCCGACAGCCCGCAAATCCGCGACGCGATGTTCACCGCGCCGCCGTACACGTTGTTGTCCTCGCGGATCACGTCGCCAGCGTGCAGCCCGATATGCAGCCCCAGTTCCGATGCCGCGCTCAGCGCAAGGCAGCGTCTCGCGCCGTCGATCGCCTGCGCAGCCGACGGAAACGTCGCCAGCACCCCGTCGCCCAGCAGCTTCCCATCGATCGCCGCGCCACCCGCATCCCGTATGGCACTGCGGAGGCCGCTGTCGAGCGCGCGGGAGGCATCGCGGAACGCAACGTCACCCATACGCTCGGTGAGCTCGGTTGATGAGACGATGTCGGTGAAGAGGATCACCGCTGTACTCGCTGCGGCGGCGGGTGCGCTCGTGGTCGGCGCGGGAGCGGGCGCCTCCTGCCTCACGCCGAGGAAGTCTTCGACAATGCGGGTCTGCTCGTCCGTCCAATACTGGTCGTCCTGCGCCGTAACCGTCACGAAGCGCGCGTCCGGAAGCTTCGAGGCGACTTCCCGCGACCATTCCAGCTTGATCGTGTTGCTGTGGCGGTACATCACGAGCGTCGGCACGGCGACCCGGGGAAGGAGCGGGGCCACGTCGACGGCTTGCTGCGCGGCGTAGAACGCGCGCACCGATTCTGGGGTCATCGACTCGCGATAAAGCGAGGCCAGCTTCCGCGCGGCCTCGCTGTCGGTGAAGCCGAGGTTCGCGTTCGCCAGGGTGATCGTGTACTGCTCCCACTGCTCGTCCGCTCTCTCCCGCAATGAGTCCCAGCCTCTGCTCGCCTCGACCATGTCGCGACCCCTGGCGTACGCATTCGAGAGAATGAGATGCGATACGCGATCCGGGTGGCCAGCCGCATACGCGATGGCCGCCGGCGCACCATGCGCCCTGGCGAGGATCGCGAAACGCGTGAGCTTCAGTCGCTCAACCACGGCTTCGAGGTCGAGCAGGCGCGCGTCCATGCTGAAATCGAGGGAGTGCCGGTCGGACAACCCCGTGCCGCGCGCATCGTAACGAACGACCTTCAGGCCCCGGCCAAGTCCGTTGCCGCTGCGATAATACTCCGGGAAGGTCTGGATCCGCAGGTGGCTCCAGAGCACGTTCGATGCAACGAGCAGCGGGTGCCCCTCGCTCATCGTGTAGTAGGCGACGCTGACGCCGTCCGAGGTCGTTGTGTAGCGGATCTCCGGCTCCATGCGGGGAGTATGCGCGACGCTGATTGGTTGAGCTAGCAGAGCTACGCGTGCTGCCGGTGCTGGGGCGCGACGGTCTGCCCGCCGCAGCTCCAGCCTCCAACCTCCGACATCCAGCCTCCAGGCGAAGCGTGGTACCCCCGGTAGGATTCGAACCTACGACCGTCGGATTAGAAGTCCGGTGCTCTATCCACTGAGCTACGGGGGCACGCGGCACGGATGGCGCGGCGCGGCAGCCGCGCGAGAGAAGGCGCAGCGGGATCCGCCGCGGCCGCGCGCGACGTACGGGTGCGCGCGACGGGCGGGACGCTACGCCGCGGGTCTTCGAGTGGTCTGCACCTTGTGGAAGCGGGCGCCGCCGCGGCCGCCCTGCTTGATGCCCACGATCTCCGTGTCGGCCATATCGGGGCTGGTGGTCAGGTAACGCTGCACGATGCGCCCGACGGGCTGCGCCGCCAGCACCGCCAGCATCGACGCCAGGATGACGTTCGGCAGCTTCTCGCCGCGGCGGCCGCTGCCCATCGTCACGACGGACGCAATGCCCGCCATGGCGCCGGCGACGGCCAGGTTGGTGCCGCAGAACGGCGACACCGCCAGGTAGCCCTCGCCCGCCTGCATGCGGCGCAGCGCCTCGTGGGTCGATTCTTCGAGTAGCTCGGTCGGCACGTCGGCATAGAGGTAGTAGCCGTCGCCCGTGGCCCGGCCCACCATGCGCACGTCGTGGCCAATCCGGCGCAGCAGCACCGCGATGGTCGCGTGCTCCAGCGCGTGGTTGCGTCGCACCGTGCCGATGAGGTTCCCGAGCATCGTCTCCTCCGGGCGGACAGCGCCGTACCGCGCTCCGCGCCTGTCATCAGTTTCGGCCAGTATACCCGGCCGCCGCAGCCCCCGGCGCGACCACCGCGCGGTTCAGCTTCCGGCGCCGCAGGTCTTCTTCTCGTACGGCGCCTGGCCGATCACGCCCTTGCTGCGCGTGCAGCTCCGCGTCGACGTGTCGACGATCAGGTGCTTCCCTTCGTCGATGCGGGTCGCGTACCGGTCGAGGTCGCCGTAACTCGTGCCGAACGCGAAGACGCCGTCCGCGCGCCACACCGCATGCGCGCCATCGCATCCCTCGACGAAGCCGCCGAGCAGCCCCGGCAGCGGGTCGAGCGTGCCGAGGCCCGCCGTCTCGTCGTAGACCAGACGGCAGTCGCCCTGCAGCTCCTGCTGCTTCGCTGAGCGGTCGTACAGTGCCGTGAACGAGCCGTCCGGCAACCGCACGAGGAAGAGGTGCTCGACCTCGAACGCCGTCACGGACGGCGACTGGTAGGCGCCCGCCGGCCCCGCGTCGAAGCCGTGCTGCGGCTGCACCGCGCTGTCACCCTGGTCGAACGCGTAGCCGATAGCGACGACGGCGGCGACGACCAGCGCGAGGGCAATCACCGCCCGCGTCACGCAGCCCAGCGGACGGCGTGCAGTCGGTGGCGTCGGGGCAGGCGAGCCGGTCTCGCTCATGCGCCCCCGGCCGCGCCGCGCACGCGGTCCGCGATCAGCGCTTCGAGGCGCAGTGCATCTTCGAGCGGCAGGCCCGCGCCACGCAGCATCGCCTCCTTCACGCCGGCGATGGCTTCCGGCGGCAGCGCCGCCAGCTTCGCCGCAAGCGTCGCAGCCTCATCGTGCAGGCGCTCGCGCGGCACGACGCGGTTCACCAGGCCGATGGTCAGCGCGCGCCGCGCGTCGATCGCGTCGCCCGTCAGGATCATCTCGCGCGCGATGCCGGGCGGGATCGTGCGCGGCAGCGTCTGCGTGCCGCCCGCCGATGGGATGTATCCCAGCGTCACCTCCGGCAGCGCGAAGGTCGCGTCTTCCGACGCGATGCGGATGTCGCAGAGCAGCGGCAACTCGCACCCCGCGCCGTACGCGAATCCGTGCACGGCGGCGATCAGCGGCTTCGTGATCTCCAGCATCAACGCCCACACGTCGCGGTCGCCGCGCGCGCGCCGCGACTCCGCGTACGACGGCGCCGTGCCGAACTCGCTGATGTCAGCGCCCGCCGAGAATGCGCGCTCGCCGGCGCCCTGGAACACCGCGACGCGGATCTCCGGGTCGTCGCGGACGGCCTGCAGCAGCGACCACAGATCATCCCGCACGGCCATGTTCATGGCGTTCAGCACGTCGGGCCGGTTCAGCGTCAGCCACGCGACGCCGTCGCCGGACTTCTCGAACAGCAGGGGAGCGTCAGTGTCCACGGCTCAGGCTACCACGGAGGCTGGCGCCGCTACAGCAGCACCAGGTTGTTGCGGTGCACCACTTCGGCGCCGTACTGGTAGCCCAGCACCTCGGCGATGCGGTCGGAGCGCACGCCGCGGATGGCGGCCACGTCGGCGTCGCCGTAGTTCGTGATGCCGCAGGCGATCGGTTGCCCGCCGGGCAGGCAGATGTTGACGGTGTCGCCGCGCTTGAACGGCCCCTGCACGTCGCTGACGCCCGCGGGCAGCAGGCTCTTGCTGCGCTCCAGCAGCGCCTTCGCCGCGCCCGCGTCGACGATGATCGCGCCGCGCGTCGCCAGGCCGGAGAGCATCCAGCGCTTGCGGCTCTCCATGCGCGTGCCGCGTGCCGGCAGCATCGTGCCGACGTGCTCGCCGCGCGCCAGGCGCACCAGCACGTCGCGCTCGTGCCCGTGTGCGATGAAGACGTCGGAGCCGCCGCCGGTGGCGAGCTTCGCCGCCTGCAGCTTCGTGATCATGCCGCCGGTGCCGCGACCGCTCTCGCTGCCGCCGGCGATCGCCTCGATCTCCTTCGTGATGCGGTCGACGCGCGCGATCAGCGTGGCGGACTTCTGCGCGCGCGGGTCGGCGGTGTAGAGGCCGCCCGTGTCCGTGAGCAGCGCCAGCAGATCTGCGTCGATGAGGTTGGCGACCAGCGCCGAGAGGTTGTCGTTGTCGCCGATGCGCGCGCCGGCGATCTCGTCAATGGCGACGGCGTCGTTCTCGTTGACGATCGGCACGACGCCCGCCTCCAGCAGGCCGAGCAGCGTGTTGCGCGCGTTCAGGTACCCCACGCGGTCCGAAAGGTCGCGCTTGCTGAGTAGCGTCTGGCCGACGACGCGGCCGTGCTTCGCGAAGAGGGCATCGTACGCCTGCATCAGGTGCGCCTGGCCGACCGCGGCCAGCACCTGGCGGTAGGCGGTGTCGCGGCGGTGCGGCGCGCCCGCCAGCCGCTCGCGCCCGGCCGCGATGGCGCCGCTGGTGACGATCAGCACCTCGCGGCCCTCGTCCATTAGCCGCACGACCTGCTCCGCGAGCGCGGCCATCACGGCCGGGTCGAGGCGGTCGCCGCCGGCGGTGAGCAGGTTCGTGCCGAACTTGGCGACGATGCGGCGATAGCCGTGGCGTGCCGTGCGCTGCTTCGTCATGCCGGTGCGCCGTTCATGCGAACTCCCTCTCGATCCGCGCCGATTATAGCAGCGGCTCCGGCGGGCGCCGGGCCGCGCGGCAGGGATGGCATCCACGTACAATGGGCGCAGATGTTCAGACGGAGCTGGGTGCTCGCCAAGCACACGTACCTGAGTTTCACGCGCCACGACTGTTTCCAGCTCGCGGCGGCGATCTCCTACTACGTGCTGTTCTCCATCCTGCCGCTCGCCATCTTCACGGTGTCCATCTTCGGATTCGTGCTCAACAGCACCGACGTGCGCGACGAGGTGGTAAACCGCACGCTCGACGTCGTGCCGCTGACGCAGACGGAGGGACGCGACGCGCTCGTCTCGGCGCTGGACAACGTGCAGCGCGTCAGCGGCCCCGTCGCCGTGCTTGGCCTGATCGCCACGCTGTGGACTGCGTCGGCGGTCTTCGCATCGATCCGCAAGTCGCTGAACCGCATCTGGGGCGTGGACGAGCACCGCCCGTTCGCGCAGCAGAAGCTGATCGACTTCGCGCAGGTCGGGCTGCTCGGACTGATCCTGCTCGCGTCGATGGTGCTGACGGGCGTATTGCGCGCCATACGGGAGATGAACCCGGTGACGGCGGGCCCGCTGGCCGGGCGCAGTCCGCTCTGGGAGATCCCATCGGTCCTGGCGCCGGCGGTGCTGACGCTCGCGACGTTCCTGCTGCTGTATCGCTGGGTGCCGGCGGCGCGGCCGCGGTGGCGCGACATCCTGCCGGGCACGCTGCTGGCGACGCTGATGTTCGAGGTGCTGAAGAACTCGTTCGCGTTCTACGTGGCGAACTTCAACAATTTCGACGTCGTGTACGGCTCGCTGGGCGGCGCGCTGCTGTTCCTCTTCTACACGTACCTGTCAGCGAACATCCTGCTCATCGGCGCGGAGCTGTCACGCACGCTGCAGCGCTATCACAGCGGCGAGTTCGACGGCGAGATCGATCCGGTGGAGCCGCACCCGCCGATGGCGCACCGCGCGCTGCGTGCGGTGAAGGGGCTGTTCGTGCGTCAGTAGCGCCGCCTACCCCTTGATCCACTGCAGGTCGAAGACGACGTACACCTGCCCGGGGCACTCATCCCGCGGCTCGGTGAAGAAGTGCAACACGCGCCCGTCCGGCGCTGTTGCCGTGATATCGGTGTCGCTGACCTCGACGTTGATCCGGGGCGGCCATCCAAGCGCGATGACCTTCTCCTTGATGGCCTGGACGGCGATGCCGTAGAGCGGTTCGTTCTTGCCGCTCTCGTCCGCCACCATGGCCCGCCCGGTGACGATCAGGTTCGGCGCTGTCTGCACGCTCCAGACCACGAAATCCGTCGGAACGACGCTTCTGATCTCGTCGGGGAAAGCGGCCGGCAGCGCGAGGTTCGCGGGCGGCGTGCAGATCGGCGGCGTCGGCGTCGGCAGAACCGCGGTTGGAATCTCCGTCCCGACCAGTTGGGGCACGCCCGCGCTCGGGCCGGAGCTGCCGCCGCCGCACGCGGCGAGCACGGCGGCGCCCGCGCAGAGCGCCAGGGCAAGCGTCAGGATCCGTGCGAGCCGGGGCATGCGTCCTCTCCTCCGTGCGCGCACGATAGATCGCCGCGTCCGGCGCCCGCCATCGACTTCTCCAACACGGCGCGCGGCGTCAAGCAGCGGCTACTGCTCTTCGATGACGATCGTGTTGATCTTCGTGCCGGGCGTGGTGGCGCGCTGCGGGTCGCGCGGCGCGATCTTGTCCAGCACGTTGCGGCCCTCGATGAGCTGGCCGAAGGTCGTGTAGCCGCCGTCCAGCGCCGGCTGCGGCGCGTAGTCGATGAACCACTGGCTGCCGGCGGAGTTCGGCGCGGCCGTCTTCGCCATGCCGATCGTGCCGTCCAGGAACTTCGCGGCGTTGACCTCATCCTTGATCGTGTAGCCGGGGCCGCCACTGCCGGTGCCCGTCGGGTCGCCCGCCTGCGCGACGAACCCCGGGATGACTCGGTGGAAGGTCACGCCGTCGTAGTAGTGGTCACGCGCCAGGAAGACGAAGTTATTCACCGACACCGGCGCGTTCTTCGGGTACAGCTCGAGCTTGATGTCGCCGATGTCCATCTTGATGGTGGCGAAGTAGCGCTTGTTCTGGTCGATGGTCATGGGTGGCGCTGCGGAATACGTCTTGTGGCCTCCGTTCTGGGCCGGCGTCGAGCCGGGTGTGCTTGCGGCCGCCGGAGCGGTCGCGCGGGCTGTCGAAGCGGCGGCGGGCGACGACGCCGGCTTCGTCGCGGCGGGCGATGCCACCGCTGTCTTGCTGCTGCTGGTCTTGCTGTCGCTGCCGCACGCCGCGACCAGCAGCGCGCCCGCGACGGCGATCCCGATCATCAGTCTCATCGTGCGATTCTTCCTCCTCTGTGCAACGCCCGCACGATAGCAGACGGCATTCACGCGCGACACGGAACGCGCGTGGACGAAGCGGTGTTGCACTCACGCTTGGTGCTCCGCACCCCTACTCGAAGATGCTGCTGACCACTTCCTCGATGCTGCGCTGCACCTCGACGTCATCGGTGAGCGCCCACACGACGCCGACCTGGCAGGCGCGGCGCGGCGAGATGCCCTGGTGGATCAGCTTGCCGGTGTAGACCAGTAGCCGCGTGCTCACGCCCTCGCTCAGGCCGTGCTCGCGCAGGTTGCGGACCTTCTCGCCGAGCTTCGCCAGGTCCTGCGCGATCTCCTCCGAGACGCCGCTCTCGTGCGCGATGATCTTCGACTCCAGCTCCTTGCGCGGGTGCGTGAACTCGATCGAGATGAAGCGCTGACGCGTGCTGTGCTTCAGGTCCTTCAGCGCGCTCTGGTACCCCGGGTTGTACGAGATGACCAGCAGGAATCCTTCCTTCGCCTCGAGGATTTGGCCGAGCTTCTCGATCGGCAGCACTCGGCGGTGGTCGGTGAGCGGGTGGATCAGCACGGTCGTGTCCTTGCGCGCCTCGACAACTTCGTCGAGGTAGCAGATGGCGCCGACCTTGACGGCGCGCGTCAGCGGGCCATCGATCCAGCGCGTGCTGTCACCTTCGAGCAGGTAGCGGCCGACGAGGTCGCTTGCCGTGAGATCCTCGTGGCAGGCGACAGTCACCAGCGGCAGCGCCTCGGTTATCGAAGGCGTGCCCTTACCCTTCGTGCCGCCCTGGTCCTTCACGATCGTGATTGGGCGGCCGAGCCGCCACGCCATGTACTCGACGAAGCGCGTCTTGCCGCAGCCGGTCGGGCCCTTCAGCAGCACCGGGATGCGCGACGCGAAGGCCGCCTCGAACAGCTCCACTTCATCGCCAGTCGGCACGTAGTACGGCTCGACGTGCGGGTGGTACTCCTCGATGGCGTACTGCCGGTACCCCTGCTCTTCCGTCTCGGTCTCGGTCGTCATATGCGTCCTCCCGTCATCCTGCGCTGACGCCGCTCGCCCGTGCGGGGCGCGGCGTCAGCGCGCATCGTTGGCTGCGATGAGCTGCTTCCACTGCCCGACGACGCGCTGCTCCAGGTCGGCGAGCGTGCCGCTGTTATCGATGATCACCTGCGCGTGGCGGGCGCGCTCCTCGTTCGTCAGCTGCGCCGCGATGCGCGCGTCCGCCTGCTCGGCGGTGAGGCCGTTGCGGGCGACCAGGCGCGCCTTCGCCACCTCCGGCGCCACCGTCACGAGCCACACCTGGTCCACGATCGGAATCCAGTCCGCCTCGATCAGCACGGCCGCCTCCAGTACCACGACCGGCACGCCCTGCTGCCGCAGCTCACCCAGCCGCTCGTCCATCGTCGTCCGCATCCACGGCCAGACGATGCCCTCGAGCTTCTTGCGCTGGGCCGGGTCGCCGAACACCTTGCCGCCCAGCGCCTTCCGGTCGATCTCACCGTCCGAGCCGACGATGTCCGGGCCAAAGGCCTGCACGACGGCGCTATAGCAGCCGCTGCCCGTCTGGTACGCCTCGTGGCCGACCTTGTCGGCGTCGATGATGACGGCCCCGTTCGCGCCCAGGATGGCGCTCACGGTGGACTTGCCGCTGGCGATGCCGCCGGTCAGGCCGATCACTACGGTCACGGTGCGTGCTCCGACGGGGAAACGAACGCGCCGGATGGCCCGGCGCCTGTGAAAGTATGGAGGACGGCCCGAAGACGGACAAGTTTCACGGCGGCGCCGCGTCCGCCCATGCGCTTCCCTCACCCCGCCGCGCGTGGCAGACTCGATCCGCACAACAGGGGCACCGTAGCGAGGAGCGTATGGCGATGGGCGACCGGCTCGAAGGCAAAGTGGCGCTGGTGACCGGCGCGGGCATGGGCATCGGCAGGGCGATGGCGCTGCGCTTCGCCGCCGAGGGCGCGAACGTCGTCGTCTCCGACATCAACGACGCCGCGGCGCGCGAGACGGCCACGGAGATCGGCGAGACCGCGATCGCCAACCACTGCGACACCTCGATCGAGGCTGACGTCCAGGCTGCGATCAAGGCGACGATCGACGCGTTCGGGACGATCGACATCCTCTGCAACAACGCCGGCGTCGGCGGCGGCGCCGAGTGGGACAAGATGATCGCCATCAACCTCAGCGGCGTCATGTACGGCCTCAAGCACGGCTGCGAGGCGATGGCCGAGCGGGGCGGCGGCTCGATCGTCAACACGTCATCGGTGCTGGGCCTGGTCAGCGTGCCGTTCCCGGGCGCCGACGGCTACGTCGCGGCGAAACACGGCGTCGTCGGGCTGACGAAGCAGTATGGGACCGTGTACGGCCCGCGCGGCGTCCGCGTCAACTGCATCAACCCCGGCTGGATCGAGACGGCGATGACGGACCCGATCGCGCAGTCCGGCGGCAAGGCGTTCATGGAGTCCGGTTCCGCGCTGGGCCGCATGGGCAAGCCCGACGAGGTCGCCGCGGTCGCCCTGTTCCTCGCGTCGGACGACGCCTCGTTCGTCACGTGCGCCTCGTACGTCGTGGACGGCGGCTGGACCGCGCGTTAGCCCCGGATACGCTTGACGATGCCGTCCAGCTCGTCCTCGCTGTGGAAGCGTATGACGATGCGGCCGCCCTTGCCGCTCTTCGACACGGCCACGGGCGCGCCGAGCGCGTGACGCAGCTCGTTCTCCAGCGCCCGCACGTGCGGGTCCGCCGCGTGCGACACGCGTGACGTCTTGCGCGGCGCCACGCCCGACACGGCGCGCAGCGCCTTCGCGATCTCCTCCGCCTCGCGCACCGACAGATCGTCGGAGATGATGCGGCGCCAGGCGTCCAGACGGATGCGGGCGTCCTCGATGCCGAGCAGCGCGCGGGCGTGGCCCTCGCTGATCTGGCCCGACGCGAGACTCGCGCGGATCTCCTCCGGCAGCGACAGCAGCCGCAGCGTGTTCGCGACGGCGGCGCGGCTGCGCCCGACGCGCTTCGCGATCTGCTCCTGCGTCAGAAAGAACTCGTCGGCGAGGCGCCGGAAGGCCGTGGCTTCCTCCAGCGGATTCAGGTCCTCGCGCTGCAGGTTCTCCACCAGCGCCAGCTCCAGCAGCACCCCGTCCGCGGCTTCGCGGATCACCACCGGCATCCGCTCCAGCCCGGCCATCCGCGCCGCCTGCAGCCGCCGTTCGCCGGCGATCAGCTGGTAGGTGGTGGGGCCGAGGTCCGAGCGCACCTGCGTCACCACCACCGGCTGCAGCACGCCGTGCTCGCGGATGCTGTCGGCCAGCTCGCCCAGCGCTGCGGCGTCGAAGCGCACGCGCGGCTGCTGCGGGTTCGGCACGATCAGGTCGATGTCGACCGTCTCGACGCCCGCGCCCGACGCCGTGTTCGGGATCAGCGAGGATAGGCCGCGGCCGAGCGCGGGGCGCTGGGTGGACGTCATGCGGGTACCTCCGTGCGTGTTCCGGCGATCAGTTCTTCGGCGAGGTCGTCGTAGGCGCGGCTCGCGCGCGACGTCGGGTCGTACTGGTTGATCGGCAGCCCGTGGCTGGGCGCCTCGCTCAGCCGCACGCTGCGCGGGATGACGGCCTTGAAGGTGTTGCTAAAGTGGTTGCGAACCTCGTCCGCCACCTGCTGCGAGAGGTTCGTGCGGCCGTCGAACATCGTCAGCAGCAGGCCGCGCAGCGTCAGCCGCGCGTTCAGGTTGCGGCGCACCAGCTCCAGCGTGGCGGTGAGCTGGCTCAGCCCTTCCAGCGCCAGGTACTCGCACTGCACCGGCACGATCACTTCGTCCGCGGCCGTCAGCGCGTTGACGGTGAGCAGGCCGAGCGACGGCGGGCAGTCGATGAGCACGTAATCGTAGTCGTCGCGCACCTCTTCCAGCGCGCGCTTCAGGCGGAACTCGCGCGCCATCATCGGCACCAGCTCCACCTCCGCGCCGGCGAGCGACGGCGTGGCGGGGATGATCATCAGCCCCTCGACGCTGGTCGGCGTCACCACATCGCGCGCATGTGTGCTGCCTATCACCACATCGTACGTGCTCGCCCCGGCCGTGCGCACGCCGAGCCCCGCGCTGGAGTTCGCCTGGGGGTCGAAGTCGAAGATGAGTACGCGCTTGCCCGCGCGCGCCAGCGCCGCGCCGAGGTTGATGGCCGTCGTCGTCTTGCCGACGCCGCCCTTCTGGTTGGCCAGCGCGATTACTGTGCTCAACGGAGCGCCACCTCCGGGTACCGCCGCAGCCGCTCTTCCACGTCCGCGCGCGTTGGCATCGCCGCCACGCCGACACCGCCGACCGACAAACTCGCCGCCGCCGCGCCGAATCGCGCGGCTTCGGCGGGGTCGCCGGTTCGCTGCAACTGTATCAGGAATCCCGTCGCGAAGGTGTCGCCGGCGCCCGTCGGATCGACCTCCTGCTCCGGGAACGCCTCCATGCGCCGCCACGCGCCCGACGCGTACACGCGAGCGCCGCGCCACGACTCCGTCATCGCGACGACCGGCACGTCCGCGGTCCAGCGATCGAGCTGCCCTGCGTCGGTCGCGAGGTCCTCGTCGGAGACGAAGAGGACGTCGCAGCCGCGCCAGAACGGCTCGCCGTCCCACGGCGTGTGGCGCACCAGACCGTCTGCATCCGATGATCGGAGCCAGCCCTGCGCCGAGACACCGACCAGCGAATCAGCATCGAACGCCGCCGCAAAGTCGGGCGCCAGCTCGCTCCACACCGGCCCGAGGAGGACGATGCCGGCCGAGCGCCAGTCGTCCGGCACATCCGCGAGATCGATCGGTCCGGCGTGCGCGCGGATGTGCTGGCTGCGGGTGCCCCGCTCGTAGACGTTCTCGAAGGTGGTGCTGACGTCCGCGGGGAGCTGGACGACGCGCGCGAAGGGCAGCTCCGCCTGCACGTCCAGGTCGGAGGCCGCGCGGGTGACGACGCCGACGCTGAGGCCCAGGCGATGCGCCTGCACCGCGGCGAACGTGACCGTCCCGCCCATGCGCGAGCCGCCGGGCACGAGGTCGCGCGTGGCGTGTCCGACGACGACGAAATCGGGGGCGGGCATGCGGGTCGCGATCAGCGGCGCGGCGAGATCGAGACCTTGCGGTCCTCGCCCTCGCCGACGCTGGACGTCTCCACGCGCGAGTCCTCGGCCAGCGCCAGGTGCACGATGCGGCGCTCGTTCGGCGGCATCGGCTCCATCATGGCGGGGCGGCCGGTGCGCTTCACCTGGTCAGCCAGGCGGCGCGCCATCGTGTTGATCTGCTGCTCGCGGCGGCGGCGGTAGCCCTCGACGTCGACGGTGAATGAGATGTGCTGGCCGAGCTGGCGGCTCGCCATGAGGTTGAGCAGGTACTGCAGCGACGCCAGCGTCTCGCCGCGCCGGCCGATCAGCAGGCCCAGGTCGTCGCCCTCGATGTCGAGCACGGCCTTCGCCATGCCGAGCCCGTCGCCCGGTGTCTCGGCGTCGCGGATGGAGACGTCGGCGGCGACGCCCATCAGCTCCAGCAGGTGGTCGAGCATCTGCGCGGCGAACTCGGCCTCGTCCTCGATGAACTCGGTCTCCTCCACCTGCGTGGGGGCGGCCTCCGCGGCCTCGCCGTCCCCGTCCTCGTCGCCGATCAGGCGGACGCGCACGCGCGCGTCGGCGCCGCCGACGCCCAGCACGCCACCTCGGCCCTCGCTCAGCACTTCGACCTCGACAGCGTCGAGCGCGACGCCAAGCTCGGCGAGGGCGCGCTCGACGGCCTCGTCCACTGTCTTACCGCTCGCTTCGACGCTTGCCATGGCTGCATCCCTCGCGCTTCGCAACGGCGCCCGCCGGGGCGCCAACGCCTGATTTCGAAGAGTACATCAGCGCCGGTCAGCGCCGCTTCTTGCCGCGCTTCGGCCGGGCGACTCCGCCGTCACCGGGAGTTTGCTCGGCACTTTCGTCCTTCGGGCGGTCCAGCCGCGCCGGGCGGCCCTCAGCGCGGGCCTTGCTCGACTGTGCCCCCGGCGCCGGCGGCCCGGGGCTCAGCGAGAGCATGTACTTCCAGTCGAACGTGCGGCCCATGAACAGGTACTGCAGGATGACGCCGCTGAGGTTCGACACGGCCCAGTAGAGCGCCAGCCCGGCGGGCACGTTGAGACTGATGAAGCCGAACATCAACGGCATCATCCACGACATCATCTGGGTGGTCTGCTGCTGCTGCTGCGCCTGCGGCGTGATGGCGGCGACGGTCGGGCGCGGCGTCATCATCTTCTGCTGCACGTACATGCTGGCCATGACCACGAACACGAGCAGGTACGAGCTGTCCGGCTGGCCCAGGTTCCAGAACAGGAGCTGGTTGCTGAGCGGCACCGCGCTGTGCACGAAGGGGATCGGGTAGAGGCGCTGCGACAGCGTGATCAGGCCCTCCGGCGCGTCGCCCAGCGTCAGGCGGATCGACTGGTAGAGGGCGATCCAGATGGGCATCTGCGCCAGCATCGGGAAGATGCAGCCGAGCGGGTTGACGCCGGCTTCCTTGTAGAGCGCCATCTGCTCCGCCTGGAGCTTCTTCGGGTCCTTACCCTTGTACTTCTTCTGGATCTCCTGCATGCGCGGCTGGATGGCCTGCATCACGCGACTCTGGCGGAACTGGCTCATCGTCAGCGGCCACGTGATCACCTTCATCAGCAGCGTGAAGACGATGATAGCGATGCCGTAGTTGCCGCCGAAGATGCGCGCCAGCACGACGAGCAGGTTCGTCGTGGGGTCCACGAACACGAGATGGAAGATATAGCTGACGTAATCCATGCGGTGTTCCTGCTACTTCGGAAGCGGCGTGCTGCCGGGAAGCGCCCCGAGCGTGCCCGACGCGTCGATTTCAAACAGCGTGGCGATCGACGGCACGACGTACACGCTGTCGCCGCCCGGCTTGTTCACCAGGTCCGCTAACACCTCGACGCCGCCCAGCACCATCGTGCCGCCGTCGCTCGACGTGCCGGAGGCCAGATCCAGCTTGAAGATATGGCCGTTGCGCGACGCCACGACCAGCCCGCCGCCCGCGATGGCCGGCGCCGAGCGGATCGCCGAATTCGCGTCGAACGGGTGCGCCCACTTCGGAGCGCCGGTCTGCGCGTCCACGGCGTACACCTTGCCATCAAGGCTGGCGGCGTAAAGCACGCCGTCCTTCACGACCGGCGTTGCCCAGAACCAGTTGCCAGCCTTCAGCGACCACTTCTCGGTGCCGTCAGACGTGCTGACTGCGTAGAGCTTGTTGTCGAAGGCGCCGATGAAGACGAGGCCGCCCGAGACCACCGGCCGCGCGCCGATGCCGGAGGTGACGCCGCGGAACACCCACTTCTGCGCCCCGGACTTGTCGAGCGCGTAGAGCGAGCCGTCGAGCGACGAGACGTAGATCGTGTCGCCGTCGATCGTGGGCGTGTCCCAGACCTGCCCCCTGGTGTTGAACTGCCAGATGGTCTTGCCGGTCGCCGCTTCGACCGCGAACAGGTGCTTGCCCTTCGTGCCGAAGTAGAGCCGGTCGCCGTCCACGGCGATGCCGCCGACGACCTGGTCGCCGGAGTTACGCACCCAGCGGGTGTGCCCGCTGGCGATATCGAGCGCAAATGCGATGCCGCGGAACGGAACGACGAAGACGGTCTTGCCGTCGGATGAGACGCCGAAGTCGCCGTAGAAGGCCTGCAGCTTGTCCAGCGCGCCCTTCTCGAACTTGGTGGCGGCATCGACGGTGCTCTTCAGGTCGGACTGCTGCTGCTTGAGCGCGGCGGCGTCGCCGCCCGGCGCCGGCACCAGCGCGTCGATCGCGTCCTTGAGGCCGCTGATCGTGGCGCCGTTGACCGTGAGGTCGGCGACCTTCCCCTTCAGCTTCGTCTTGTCGGTGTCGGTGACCGGCAGCGCGTCCACAAGCGCGAGAATCTGGGCGCTGGCCTGCTCGCTGACCGGGTAGCCGTCCTTCACCTTGGGCGGGAACTGCCAGTTTTCGAGGCTGGAGCCGACCGGGAGCGCATAGAGATGCGCCTTGTTGGCGACCAGCACGACGTCCTTGCCCTGCACGGTCACCGGGCGGGCGCTGGCCCATCCGGCGGGCGACGCCGGCTTGCTGCACGCGGCCGCGAAGACCGCGAGCAGCGCCAGCGCCGCGACGGCCGGCACGGCGAACCGGCGCCGCGATGTTTCACGTGAAACACGCGCGGACGGCTGGCGGGGGCTTGCGGGACCGGGTGAGATCATTGTTTCACGTGAAACATTCACGCCTGCGAACGCCCGTGCCCGGACGACTCGCCTTCGTGGATGTGATGACGGCGTTCCGGGACCGGGTCCAGGCCGCCGCGGTTAAGCGGATTGCATCGCAGCACGCGCCAGGCGGCCATGCCGCCGCCGCGAACCGCGCCATACGTCTCGATCGCCTCGTAGGCGTACTGGGAGCAGGTGGGCAGGAACCGGCAGGCCGGGGGCCTGCCTGGCGACAGCCGGCGCTGGTAGAAGCGGATGGCCGCGAGGGCGAGCCTCTTCACGAGTTCTCCTGGCCGCTCGGTGCGGGCGGTGTCTCCGCCAGCGCACCGGCGCGCTTCATCAATGATACCAGCGCCGTCCGCAGCGCCTGGAACTCCGCCGTTGCCGCCGGCTTCCGCGCGCCGATCACGATATCGAGTCCTGGGCGGACCGCGGCGCCCCGCGCGATCTCCCGCAGGCGGCGCTTGATCCGGTTGCGGACGACGGCCCCGCCGACGACCTTGCCGGCAACGAACCCGAAGCGGGTGACATCGCTCTCATGAGCAAGGACCCGGATCACGAGGAGCTGATTGCTCTGGACGCGGCCCTTGCGATATGCGGCCGCGAAGTCCTGGCGCCGCCGGAGCCGCTGTTCTCTACGCATGCGCGGCACCTTGCGGCGCTGCCGCGAGCGTGGCTAGACGACGACCAGCCGCTTGCGGCCCCTGAGCCGGCGCGCGCGCAGGACGTTGCGGCCGGCGGCCGTGGCCATCCGGTGCAAGAACCCGTGCCGGCGCCTCCGCGGGATCTTCTTGGGCTGATAGGTGCGTTTCGGCACGCCCCCTCCTTTACACGATAAGGCCCCTCTGAAGGGGCGAGCCCCAGTATATGTGCCAGCCCCGCCGCGAAACAAGGATCAGGTGCGATTGTGATGGCAGCGCGAGGTTCGTGCATGATCGGTGCCGTCTATCCGATCGGTCACGATCGATCTGCTCATTCAATCGAATCCGGATCGACATCTCACCCAAGGAGTGCGAATATGCCCTCAAGCGGGACAGCGATTGGCTCTTGGGATAAGATTCAGAGTTCCGAGGACACCCGCCGGGGGCTGCATTGAGACAACCGAGTGCCACCCATCTGGACCACGACCGACTGCCGAGGCCAAGCTGTAGAGCTTTGGGACTGGGCGTACCGCCACGCTATCGAGGACCATTCTGAGGTCACCGGGCTGCAGGACATCCTCAAGGCGGCGGTCGAGCGGCCGAACCTGTGCGTGAGACAGAAGGATGATTCGGTGCACTACTACGCGATCGGCGTGATTCCGGGTCGACCAAGGCTCTACCTTCACGTCGTAGCGCGCGACGAATCCGCTGGCCGCGCGACACTGATACGAACCGCTTGGCAGTGCAAAGCGGTTGACCCGTTTGAGGAGTTTCTGTGTACACCCACGAAGAGCTAAAGGGCCAGTTGAAGAACGAGTGGGACAACCTGATGGAGCACATCAGGGCCGTCAACCGCGATCTCGCTGATCGGTTCTACTCGCAATCCCTCACCTTCGACCTCGATGCCGCTCAAGATCGACTCAAGGTGGTCATCGGCGAAGGACGCCCGGCGTCGACCTACACCCAGGGGGCGAACAACATCTACTTCGACCTCGACATCGACACGGACACGATCGCCGCCATTACCATTCGCGATGTCAGCGCGTACATGAAGGAGAAGGCGCACGACCACGTGTGGACGAGCCTGCTCGATCTCCTTCGGCTCGTCAGGACCATCGAGGTGCCGCCTGTCGCCGGGCGCGACTCGGGTAGAGATCAGTTCGCTCGAGAGCTAAGCGACCTGATCTTCATCTAGCGTTACCCCTTCGCCCCCCTCGCCGCCGCCTACCCCTTCGCCCCCGGCCCCGTAGCGCTACCACCGCTCGGTGCCGCCGCGGCGCGGTTCGCCGCCAGCAGCTGCGCGATGAACGCCTGGAACACGTTGCCGCCCGCCCCATCGCCCGCGCCGCCGCTCACGTTCACGTCCGGCGTGATCTTCAGCCCGGCCGCGGCGATCGCCTTCGTCACCTCGATGCCCGCCAGGTTGCCCTGACCCACCGCTGCCACCTGCTTCTGGTACGCCTCCGCGGTCGCCGTGCCGACGGCCAGGATCTTCTTGCCCTCGGCTTCGCCCTCCAGCTCGGTGGCGCGGGCGCGGCCCTCCGCCTCGTTGATCGTCTTCTGCTTCGTCTGCTCGGCCACCTGCACGCCGATCTGCGCCGCCACCAGCTCGATCTGCTTGTCGGCCTTCGCGCGCGTGTTCTCCGTGTCGATGCGCTTTTCTTCCGACTTCTGCTGCTCGACGAACATGTCCTGCTGCTGCGCCGCGATGACCCGCCGCGTGTGAATCTCCATTAGCTCCTGCGGCAGGATGATCTGCGAGATCAGCACCGACACGCACTCGACGTGGTACTTCTCCAGCTCCTCCCGCGTGCGCGCCTCCGCCTTCGACTGCTCGTCGGCCCGGTCCTGCATGAAGTTCATCGCCTCCGACGACGACGCCTGGTTGCGGAACGACGAGTCGATCATCGGGTGCACCACGTGGTCGATCAGGTTCTCGATCGAGCCGATCTTCGCCACCATCAGCGGCGCCTGTTCGGGCCGCACGCGGATCACGACCTTGACGCCGACCCGCATCTCGAAGCCCTCGCGGCTGATCACGGCCAGCGGGTTGAAGAGCTGGAGCCGCCGGGTCGACTTCCCGTCCGTGTCGTCGACCACGCCCCCGGACGACATGCCCTCGTCCGCCCAGTCGATCGTCAGGTTCGTGGTGGGAATGATGTATGCGATGTACGCCCAGCGGTTCAGGTAGTACACGCCCGGCCCGGCCACCTCCGCCTGGATGCCGCGGAACCCGGCCGGCACCACGTACCGCTCCTTCCCCGCCAGCCGGTCTTCCTGCGCGAGGTCCGGCGGCTCCAGCCCCACGTTGGATACCAGCACCGCCACTTCGCCGCGCTGCACGACGGCGACGGCGTCCAGCTTCGCGTCGAACATCAGCGGGTTGATGTAGTAGGTGCCCGGCTTCAGCAAATCGAACTGCGGGCCACGCTGCCCGCCGTTCACCAGGAACGCGGACGGGTCCTGGAAGTCGCTGTGGCCGGTGACCGACGCGGCGACCAGCTCGCCGCCCGGCAGCGGCGATCCGTCCTTCGCCGTCACCAGCCCCACCTGGTTCGCCTGCACGATCGTCGCCGGCTGCACGTCCACGCTGAAGAGGTCCGAGTTGATCCGGTAGCGGCCCGGGAAGATCACTTCGATCTGCGGCCCGCGCTGGCCGCCGCTCGCAAGGAACGCCTCGCCGTCCTGGAACGCCTGGTGGCCGTCCACCTTGTGCGCCAGCAGCCGCCCCGACGAGATCGGCACGCCGTCGCGCGCGCTCACGACGCCCACCTGTCCCTGCGCGACGATCAGCGCCGGCTCCGTCCGCACCTTGAACAGGTACGTGTTAATGCGGTACTTGCCCGGCGCCAGGATGTCCGCCTGCGGGCCCTTCTGGCCGCCGCTGCGCAGGAACGCCTCGCCGTCCTGGTACGTGTCGTGGCTTTCGACGTGCCGCGCGAAGATGTGCCCCGGGTCCAGCGGCCGGCCGTCGATCGATTCCAGCAGCCCCACCTGGTCCTCGGCCACCACGAGCATGTCGGCCTTCGAGACGCGGTAGATGAACGGTGGCAACAGCTTCAGCCCCGGGTTCAGCACGCGCGCCTGCACGCCGATCTCGTCGCGCATGGCGACGACGCGGCCGGCCGGCAGAGTCTGCCCGAAGTAGCGCCGCTCGATGATGCCGATCTGCTGGCCGCCGATGTTCACCAGCATGCCGCCGGCGAGCGCCAGGAACATGAACACCACGAAGCCCGCCGCCACGCCGATCAGTATCGCTGCAGCCATGAAGTCATCCGTCCTTTCCGGGAACGAGCGCGGCGATAGCAAACGCGCATACGCCGTGGCTGCGACGATACACCCGCCGCGCGCCAGCGTCTATAGCCGAGCGCTACGGGAACCCAGCCCTCCACGTCGGCGAAGTGCGGGGTTCCCCGCCTGTGCAGGGCCGTGGTAGATTGGATGCAGTAGATGGTGGGGTGGGCCGGATTCGAACCGGCGCTCATGGCTTAGCAGGCCAATGCTCTCATCCACTGAGCTACCACCCCATCTGATACCGGAACGGCGGAGCGCATTTCGCTAACCACGTGGGCGCTCCGCCGTTCTACTTTCCTTGTTGCACCTCCTCCGGCCCGTCAAAGAGCGGTATCTGTTCGGGCATGGCGGGCTTCTCGCTGCTATCTTCGTGAATGGCCTCATGGATCTGGTCGGCCGGGAGATAGTGCCTAGAGGCTGTAGCGCCCTTGGCTAATATCCAACCCTTCCCCACTAAGTCTTTCAGGTCGCGGCTCGCAGTTACGGCTGACACCCCGGCAATGTCCATGTAGTCCGACCGCGTAAGTCGCCCGGTCCTGATCAGGAATGACAGCGCATCCGCTTGGCGATTCAGCAACCCGAGGCCGCCGCCCGCCTTGTGCAACTTCTCTAGGTTTTGGTGCCACGTCGTCAACTGGGAAATCAATCGATCTGCCTCAATCCCGAGCATCATGAGGTAGAACTCCAGCCACGGTGTGGCATCGTATTCGCCGAAGGTCGCGCCGAGGGTTCGCTCGATGGCCGCGAAGTAATGTGCCCTCACCTTCAAGAACGCTCTCTCCATTGAGAGGAGCTTCTTGAAATGAAATTCTGAACGCTGAAGGACGAGTGCTTCCAGCCCGCGAGCAGTCCGACCATTGCCATCCCAAAATGGATGAATCGCAACGAGATGAAGGTGTGCCAGCCCTGCTGCGAGTATCACGTGATCTGGGCCGTGTTGTAGCCAGCTTACAAATGCACGCATCAACTGCGGCACGTCACCTTGATTCGGTGGGGTGTATCCTCCGACTGTGTTCTGCCCCTTGCGATAGATGCCCGGCGTCAGAGTCGCTGGAGTGCCGTGGAGGAACTCCCGGTTGATCTGGCGGACGACCAATTCATCAAGGGACTGATCCTTCAGGTCGCTAAGATAGTCGATGAATTCATAGGCACGAAGTGCATTCTCGTTTGCTTGGTCGATCAGCTTGCTATCAGATACTTGGGCCTCGTCATCGCCGAAACCTTCAATCTTTGTGGTTGCGCTTGCACGCTCAATGGAGACCTCGCGCTGAATCCAGGCCTCGTACTTGGGCATAAGGAGCATCTTTTCGATGAGCCATGCCTTTTGTTCAATCTCTCGCAGCTGCACTTGCATACCGGGAGAGAGGTCATAGGTTGGGCGAAAGATCTGACTGCTCATGGCATGATGATAGCAACTCTCGGATCACCATGCAACTAGTAATCGAACCGATTGACGCAGGTAGGATCATCGATACGTGAAATACAGAACGTTTGATCTATAGACAAGACGGCGGGGAGTTTCGCTGGAAACCCCATTTGACACCCCGCCCATCGCTATCGTATATTTCCGATGTGAAGACGATCGTGGCCACCGAGTCCGAGATGCGCACCGTCGCCATGCTGCGGGCGATCGCGCACCCCGCGCGCTTCCGCATCATCAAGCTGCTGGCGGCGCGGCAGACCTGCGTCTGCGGCGACATCGTCGACGAGCTGCCGCTGGCCCAGTCCACCGTGTCCGAGCACCTGAAGGTGCTGAAGGACGCCGGCATCGTCCGCGGCACGATCGATGGGCCGAACGTCTGCTACTGCCTGGAGCCGGAGGCGATTGAATGGTTGAAGCGAGAATTCGGCGCGATCGGCGCCGCGTGCTGCTAGGGCGGCTTTCTTCTTGACTTAGGCATCGGCTATTTCCGATGGTAGTGGAAGGGAACACGGACATGACTCGGACGGCGGACGAAATCAAGGCGGCGGTGCAGGAGCACTACGGCGAGCGCGCGAAGCAAGCGTCATCGTGTTGCGGCACGGCGCCGGCCAGCTCCCGCGACAAGCTCTACCTCGTCGATGACGTGGCGGAGCTGCCGGACACGGTGGCCTCGTACGGCTGCGGCAACCCCACCGCGATCGCTGGGCTGCGGCCCGGCGAAGTCGTGCTGGACCTGGGCTCCGGCCCGGGGCTCGACTGCTTCCTCTCGGCGAAGCAGGTCGGCGAGACGGGCCGCGTCATCGGCCTGGACATGACGCAGGACATGCTGGACCTCGCGAACGCGAACCGCGACAAGCTCGGCGTGAAGAACGTCGAGTTCCGCAAGGGCGAGATGGAATCGATGCCGATCGACGACGCGTCGGTGAACGTGATCATCTCCAACTGCGTGATCAACCTCTCGCCCGACAAGGACGCGGTGTTCCGCGAGGCCTACCGCGTGCTGACGCCCGGCGGGCGCTTCCACGTGAGCGACGTCGTGCTCTCGCGCGATCTGAGCGAGGCCGAGAAGGACGACCTGGCGAGCTGGGCCGGCTGTAAGGCCGGTGCGCTGCTCCAGTCGGACTACCTGGCGCGGCTCGGCGCGGCGGGATTCGCCGGCGCGCGCGTGGACAGCGGCGCGCCGATCGAGGGCAAGCCGTGGTACAGCGCGACGATCTCCGCGTTCAAGGCGGCGCCGCAGACGTCGTGCTGTTAGCGTGGCAGCGATGACGATCCGCGTGCGTCTCTTCGCCGGACTCACGGGCCTCGTCGGCAGCCGCGACCTGGTGGTCGCGCTGCCGGCGGGCGCCACGGTGGGCGTGCTGCGCGACCGCCTCGTGCAGGACTACCCCGTCCTCGACGCGTTCATGAACACGCTGGTCTGCGCCGTCGACGAAGAGGTGCAGCCGGCCGAGCGCGTCCTGCGCGACGGCGACCTGGTGGACGTGATCCCGCCGATCAGCGGCGGCGCCGCGTAGCCACGGCGCCCGTGGTGCGAGAGGAGTAACGTCATGTTGGAAGCAGAGATCTACGCACAGTTGATCATGAGGCAGCGCCTCGACGGGCAGCAGTCCGTACGGCCGCAGATGCTACGGGAGCTACAACTGCTACGCGCGGCAAAGCGGCAGGCCCGGCGCGAGCCTTCGATCTCGTCGCCACGGTGGGGCCAGCGCCGCGCACCGACGATCTGCTGCTGCTAGCGCGGTAATCGGCCCACCGCCGCGCACCCCTCGAAAACGGGCCGATCGGCCCATTGTGGCGTCCGGCGGCCCTGTCGCAATATAGTGAACGAACATTCACTATATTCTCGGAGATAACAGCCCTGCCGAAGCGAGCGGCAAAGCAACCGGCGCAGGAGCGCAAGCGGCTGATCGTCGAGGGCGCCGACAGCGTCTTCGCCGACCTGGGATTCGCCGGCGCGGACACCACCGTGCTTGCACGCGCCGCCGGCGTTTCGGCCCCGGCGCTCTACCGCTACTTCCCCAGCAAGAAGGCGCTCTTTCTCGCGACGCTGAAGCGCGCCGGCCCGCGCCTCGCCGGCATCTGGGGCCGCGCCGTCCACGAGGTCGAAGATCCCCTGCAGGCGATCTGGTCCTTCGGGCTCGGCTACTACGACCACGTCCAGAGTCATTCGCCGGTGATGAAGCTCTGGTTCCAGGCGCTCTGCGAGTCGGACGACCCGGAGATCCAGGCGGTGCTGAAGAACAACTTCACGTCGCTCGTCGACCTGCTGCAGGAGAACCTCGAGCGCGGCAAGCGGGAGGGCCTCGTCGGCAGCGACGTGGACACGCGCATCGCGGCGTGGCACTTCATGTCCATCGGCTTGACGTTCGACCTGATCAACCTGCTCGGTCTCGAACACGAGCTGGACCGCGGCAAGGTCGAGCACTGGGGCCGGCTCTATCTCAAGTCCATCAGGAGGGAGATCGATGAGCCCGTCGATGACGGCCGACGCGCCGCCAATTAACGAACGCTGCGCGTGCGGCAACCTCGTTGCGAAGATCACGCCCGACGGCGTAGAGATCCTCTGCCGCCGCTGCAAGCGCGTGCATCGCATCCCGTGGCAAGACGCGGAGCGTCCGATGCGCGCGCGCGACGGGCCTGACACACGCCGCCACTACTGACGAGGCCAGAGGTCACGAACCCAGAGCCCGGTCGATGCCATGTGCGTCGACCGGGCTCATTGTTTTGTCGACGAGGAGAACAACGATGACCACCACGCAGCCCACGCTCGATGCGGAGACCGAGAAGGATCTGCTGCGCCGTTGCTGGCTCTGGCACGATGCGCGCTGGTTCGCCGCCGTCGCCGGCGAGTTCGGCATGGACGCGGCCAACCGCATCAACCGCGGCAACGTGCGGGCGCTGGGCCAGGTGGAGATGCGGCGCCTGATGAAGGCGCGCGGTGTCGAGATCGCCGGCGATCTCCCTGCGGCGCTGGAGCTGTACGCGGCCGGCCGCGACCTCTACGTCCCCGGGTCGCTCATGGACGCCAACGTCGGTGCCGTCGCCGAGGACGCGTACGAGGTGACGCTCCGCCGCTGCTTCGTCCACGAGAACATCGTGCGCGCGGGCATCGCCGCCACCTACGTCTGCGCCGTGTTCGACCGCATCCAGGGGTGGCACGACGCCTGGGGGCTGCCGCTGGCCGACGACCCGCCGGCGCGGACATGCGCCCTGGCCGCGGGACAGGAGTGCCGCCAGCGACTCGCCGTCCGGCAGGAAAGGGACGACCCATGACCGAGCGAATACTGACCGAGCAGGATCACCGGCACGTGGAACTTGCGGAGCGATTCTTGAACGCCTGGAACGACCAGGACGTCGAACGCGTGGTCGCCTGTTACGCGCCGGATGTTGTCTATCGCGATCCGAACACACGCGGAGAAGTGCGCGGCAGCGACGCGCTCAGACGCTACCTGACGAAGCTGTTCGCGTCGTGGCAGATGCACTGGGAGATGCGCGAGGCGCCGTTCGCATTCGGCGGCGTCGACGGTTCGGCGGCGCTCTGGCGCGCGTCGCTGCGCCGCAAGGGCGGAACACAAACGATCGAGATCGACGGCATGGACTTCGTCCAGCTCGAGGGCGACCTCATGGCGCGAAACGAAGTCTATTACGACCGCGCGGCCCTGCTGCCGTTGATGAACGGGTAACCGGGTGCTGGGCTGACGCGCTTGGGCGCGCCAGCAGGAGGGATTCCTATGCCTGCCTTTCTTTCGGTCGCACACATCGGGCGGCTCGCCGCCAGGAGGCCGTGGCTCACGGCGGCGTTCTGGGCCGTGCTCCTCGCCGCGGGGGGATACTTCGCGATGGGGCTGGGGGACGTGCTGAATGGCCACGGCGACATCAGCGTCGAGACCGAGTCGAAGCGCGCGGACAACCTCATCAAGTCCCGCCTCCTTGGGGGCAGGGAGCCACAGGCGAGCGAACAGGTGATCGTCCGGTCGCCCGATCTCCCTGTCGACGATCCGCGGTTCGAAGCGAAGGTCGCCGCGATACTCGGCGAGCTGCGCGCGCTGGACACGATCGATACCGCCACCAGCTACTACGAGACGAAGGTCGAACGGCTTGTCTCCGCCGACCGGCACACCACGATCGTTCCGGCGGTGCTGAAGGGCGACGTGAAGGACGCGGAAGACAACGCCCGGCCCGTCATGGCGCTCGTCGCACGGACCGACGGCGCGGATGGCTTCGAGGTACTGACGGCCGGCACCGGAAGCATCCAGCACGCGTGGCTGCAGACCGCCGAGCAGGACATGTCGGGCGAGTTCCGCATCGGGCTGCCCGCGGCGCTCCTCGTGCTCCTCATCGTCTTCGGGGCGCTCGTCGCGGCTGGCGTGCCGATCGCGCTGGCGCTCCTGTCGATCACCATCGCGGCAGGGGCCACGGCGCTGCTGGGCCGCGCGTTCGACCTGTCGACGTTCGTGATCAACATGATCGCCATGATCGGCATGGCGGTCGGCATCGACTACTCGCTATTCATCGTCGAGCGCTTCCGCGAGGAGCGCCGGCGCGGCGCGCCCGTCGAGGCCGCGATCGTCGCCGCCGCCGCGACCTCCGGCCGGGCGGTGTTCTTCGCCGGCGCGACGGTCATCGTCGCCCTGTGCGGACTGCTGATCGTCCCCGACAGCATCTTCCGCAGCCTCGCGGCAGGCGCGATCATCGTCGCAACGGTGGCAGTGCTGGCGGCGCTGACGCTGCTGCCCGCACTGCTGGCGATTCTCGGGGATCGCGTCAACGCGCTCCGGGTGCCGTTCATCGGCCGGGAGCGGTCGGAGCGCGACGAGCAACGCGGCGTGTGGGCGGCACTCACGCGCACCGTCGTCGCGCGCCCCGTGCTGAGCGTGGTGGCCTGCGTGGCCCTGCTGGCCGGGCTGGCCGTGCCGTACTTCTCCATCTCGCTCGGGCAGGCAGGCGTCAGTTCGCTGCCGCGAAGCGTGGGCGCGTTCCGCGGCTACGACATCCTCGACAAGGAGTTCACGGCGGGCCTCCTCGACCCGACGAAGGTCGTCGTCGATGCGCCCGATGTCACCGATCCGCAAGTGAGCGGCGCGATCGACCGGCTGCAGGGGCTGCTGAGCGCGGACAGCGCGTTCGGCGCTTCCAGCCTGGAGTTGAGCCAGCGGCACGACCTCGCGGTGGTGTCCGTCGCCGCCACGGGCGACCCCCAGTCGAACGCCGCCCGCGCCGCGCTCGGGCGGCTGCGAGAGAGCTACATCCCGAGCGCGTTCGGCGGCACCGAGGCCAGCGTCTCCGTGACGGGGCCGACCGCTTTCATGTCGGACTACGTGGACGTCATCGACCGGTACACGCCGATCGTCTTCGCCTTCGTGCTCGGGCTTACATTCGTCGTGCTGCTGCTGGTGTTCCGCTCGATCATCGTGCCGGTGAAGGCGCTAATCATGAACCTGCTCTCAGTGGGCGCCGCCTACGGGACGATCGTGCTGGTGTTCCAGAAGGGCGTCGGCAACGAGCTGTTCGGCTTTCGCCAGGTCGACCACATCGAGGCCTGGCTGCCGCTCTTCCTCTTCGCCGTGCTGTTCGGGCTGTCGATGGACTACCACGTCTTCCTGCTGAGCCGCATCCGCGAGCGTTTCGACGCCACACGTGACAACGCGGAGGCGGTCGCGTACGGGCTGCGCTCCACCGCTGGCATCATCACGGGCGCGGCGCTGATCATGGTGGTCGTGTTCTCCGGCTTCACCCTCGGGCAGCTGGTGTCGTTCCAGCAGATGGGCTTCGGCCTCGCCGTCGCCGTCATCCTGGACGCGACGGTGGTGCGGTCGGTGCTGGTGCCGGCGAGCATGGTGCTACTGGGCGACTGGAACTGGTACCTGCCGTCGTGGCTGGCGTGGCTGCCGAACATCAACATCGAGGGTTCAGCTCCCCGCGAGCGCGTGGCCGCGCCGCAACCGGCGCCAGCGCCGGCGATGCCGGGCGTCGCCGAGCCGGTCGGCGCCGGCGGCGGCCGCGACGCCTTCTCGTGGAGGCAATCCATCAGCGATCTCGAGAGCGGTCAGGGAGGGACATCGTGCTGGAAATCGAACTGTACACGCAGTGGATCCTGAGGCAGCTTCGCGACGAGACGCAGTCCGTGGAAGCGCGGATGCGCCGCGAGGCGAAGGAGCTGCGCGCGGCGGAGCGGCGGGCGCGGCGCCGGCCCGCAGTCTCGCCGCCTCGGCCGCGCGGGCGTGGCGCGCCCACAACGTCGTGCTGGTAGTGCGTCGCCGCTGCTCGCAGAAAGGGACAGGTCCGATGACCTGCCCCTTTCGCAATCTCTGCCTGACTTCGTGCCTGCGGATCAGCTGCGTGGCTTCACCTTCAGCACGTCGTGCACGATGATCGCCTGGTCCCGCTCGGGGCCGACGGAGACGATGTCGATCGGCGTCTTCAGCAGCGACTCGATCTTGCGGATGTAGTCGCGCGCCTTCGGCGGCAGCGAGTCCCACGAGCGGCAGCCGGAGGTCGGCGCGCGCCAGCCCTCGACCTCCTCGTACACGGGGCGCACCTTGCCGAGCACCACGGAGCTTGCCGGCATCGAGGTGATGATCGTGCCGTCCTCGGCCTCGTAGGCGGTGCAGATCTTGATCGACGGGAAGTTGTCCAGCACGTCAAGCCGCGTCAGCACGCCGCTCGTCACGCCGTTGACCATCGCGCTGTAGCGCGACGCCACCGCGTCGAACCAGCCGGTGCGGCGCGGGCGGCCGGTGTTGACGCCGATCTCCGGCCGCGGGCCTTCGATCTGCAGGATCTTGCCGGTCTCATCGAGCAGCTCCGTGGGCATCGGCCCGTTGCCGACGCGCGTCATGTACGCCTTGTAAATGCCCACCACCTGGTGGATCACCGTCGGCCCGATGCCGATGCCGATGCCCGCGCCGCCCGCCGACGACGACGGCACGGACGACGTCACGTACTCATAGGTGCCCGCGTCCAGGTCGAGCAGGCAGCCCTGCGCGCCCTCCAGCAGCACTGTCTCGCCGCGGTCCAGCGCGTCGTGTACGATCTGCGCCGTATCACGCACGAAGGGGCGCAGGCGCTCGCCGAGCGCGGTGTACTTCGCGAACACGTCGTCGATGTTCAGCGGCGCGATGCCGTAGAGCTTTTCGAGCACGGCGTTCTTGTACGGCAGGATGAAGTCGAGCCGCGCCCGGAACGCCTCCGGGTCGATCAGGTCGCCCGTGCGGATGCCGAGCCGTGCCACCTTGTCGGTGAAGCACGGGCCCACGCCGCGGCCCGTCGTGCCGATCGCGGCGGCGCCGCGCATGGTCTCGTCGGCGACATCGATCAGCGGGTGCCACGGCATAACGACGTGGCAGCGGTCGCTGACGAAGAGGTTGCCGACGTTGACGCCGCGCGAAGCCAGCGTCTCGATCTCGTTGAGCAGCGGCCCCGGGTCGATCGCGACGCCGTTCCCAACGATGCAGGTCTTGTCACGGTAGAAGATGCCGGCGGGCACGAGGTTCAGCTTGAACTCGCCCATGTCGTTGATCACGGTGTGGCCGGCGTTGTTGCCCGCGGAATAGCGCGCCACGACGGACGCGCCCTGCGCTACCAGGTCGACGATCCGACCCTTGCCCTCGTCACCCCACTGGCCGCCGATCACAACTACTGCTGGCATAAAATTCGGCCGCTCCCACGTCAGCAGGCGGCCGCTCCCTTTCGCGCAACGTAAACGCGCCGGAATGGCGCGTTCCGGACAAGTATAGCAAATCGGACGCATCGGGGCGGTAGTCCCGCTCCCCGTGGATGCGGGTTTGCCCGGCGTGTCCGCCGCCCCGGAAGCCGCTACGCTGTGGTACCGCACGCACACGCCGGGGCGGCGCCCTTCCCGGGCGCGCCGGGCGCATCCTGGAGGAGTCACGCATGAGCAAGCTGTCAGACAAGATTCGCAAGGTGACGCGGCTGCAGTCCGGGCCGCTGGGCTTCGGCTCGACGAAGGCGGCGCAGGAGCCGACGATGGTGCTCGCCGCCCGCACGGCCGACCCGGCCGCGGCCGCCGAGCTGGCGCGGCGCGGCGCCGATATCGTCATCGTGGACCTCGCGGGCGGCGTGAAGCCGGCCTCCGCCGGCGTGCCGCTGGGCGCGGCCATCGCCGGCAAGACCGCGGCCGAGTCGACCGCGGCGCGCGAAGCCGGATACGACTTCGTGGTCTTCGACCCAGACCAGGCGACCGCCACGGCGCTGCTGGACGACCAGATCGGTTACGTGCTGGCGCTGCCGAAGGACCTCGGCGACAACGAGACGCGCACGCTGGAGAGCTTCCAGCTCGACGCCATCGACGTCGGCGAGATCAAGGGCGCGCTGACGGTGCGGCGGCAGATCGAGCTGCGACGGATCGTCGGCATGGCGCGGAAGCCGCTGATGGCGACCGTCAGCGCAGACATCACGAGCGTGGAGCTGCAGGCGCTGCGCGACACGAGCGTCGTCGTCGTAGTCGCGCCCGACGCCGCCGGCGTCGACAAGCTGCGCAAGACGATCGACGCGCTGCCGGCGCGGCGCGCGCGCAAGGACAGCGACGAGCGGCCGACGCCGCTGGTGCCGGTCTCGGCATCGGTGGGCGACGGCGACGAGCCGGAGCACGACCACGACGAGTAGGATGCGGATCGGGAGCGAAGCATGACGGCGGAGACGGGGCAGCGCGTCGAGACGGTGGTCTACGGCGACTTCGCGGACATCCTGAAGCCGGAGAGCAAGTGGGCCATCGGCGGCTTCCCGGGCTGGGAGTACCGCGAGCCCGACGCCGTCGTGGTCGTCCAGAACGGCACGCTGCGCGTCACGGTGATGCCGCTGACGCGCGGCCACACCTCGGTGCAGATCCTCGACAACGCCAAGCACATGTACTTCTCGAAGGAGACCTTCGCCGTGCCGCCGGGCGGCGAGATCTCGGTGGAGCTGGACATCCTCGCCCGCAAGTTCAACGGCATGCCCAACGACTTCTACGACGGCTTCGTCTCGCTCAATCTGCTGGACTTCTCCACCGGGCTGGCGGTGGACTTCTTCGTCTCGAACGAGTGCTACGCCACGGTGTACGCGCGCCTGCCCTTCCCGGGGACAACGGTGGAGGACGAAGGTCAGAAGTACTTCGCGCTCTTCAAAGAGCAACCGCTGCCGAAGGGCGAGCAGCAGCGCCACCGCTACCGCATCACGTACGACCAGGGCGCCGGCGAGCTGCGCTTCTACGTCGAGGGCGCGCTCGTCAACCGCGAAGTGAACGTGCCGAAGATGGGCTCGTTCATCGCGGCGCTGGGCGTGATGACCGAGAAGGACATCGTCGACGGCAAGAGCGTGTCGTGCCACGGGCAGGGCATGGACGCGCAGTGGAGCCCGCTGACGATCACCCGGCACTTCCCGAGCTGACGGCGATGCCGGATCAGTCGGACGCGCTTCGGCCGTCGGGCGGCCAGGGACGCAGCTTCCTGGGCGTGCGGCGCATGACGCCCGAGGACGATGGCGTGCACCTGTACGACGACGCCGGCGCGGAGGTCGGCATCGTGCGCTACGGCGAGCGCGTCTACGTGAACGGGCGCGTGATGTCGTTCACGGCGGCGAAGGGCTGACCGGGCGTCGCTATGTTTGCGGGGACATAACGCTTTAACGAAGCGGCTGGCTTATAATTGCCCGGCGAGCCGCTGGACTCCGTGCAGCGGCGCTTTG
>Ga0315281_10000766_pt1 | contig 46187 bp, 38 predicted proteins | sample YL17G07_0_MG_FD_204540 | JGI IMG/M metagenome (GOLD analysis project Ga0315281, IMG submission 204540) | Sediment microbial communities from Yellowstone Lake, YNP, Wyoming, USA - YL17G07_0 | ecosystem: Environmental > Aquatic > Freshwater > Lake > Sediment | place: USA: Wyoming | collected...
TTCCCCCTCTGCCGAAGGACTTCACCCTGGCATGGATGATCCCGAGCATGTCGAGCTCGGAGATGAGATCGGTGATCCTCCGCTGTGTCAGTATGGCCATCGAGGTGCACTGGCACAACTCCTTGTAAGTCTCATAGAGGTCTCCCGTCGTCAGCTTCCCGTCCCCCCGCTGGTCGTTCAGCAGGACGCCCATCAATACGAGCTTGGACTGGACTGGAAGCGTCCTGATCGCTTCTGTCACGCAGTCAAGCTCAATCTTGTTCTTTGCCTTGATGACGTCGGATTCGGTCACGACTGGGACATGGTTCCTGTCCGCAATTTCCGCCGCAACCCTGAGTAGGTCCAAGGCCCTTCTTGCATCTCCGTGCTCCTGCGCGGCGAGCGCGGCGCATAGCGGTATCACGGAGCTCTCGAGTATGCCCTCATCGAATGCCAACTTGCTGCGCTGTTCAAGGATGTCCTTAAGCTGCTCGGCATTGTATGGCGGGAAGACCATCTTCTCCTCCGACAACGAACTCTTGACGCGCGGATCCAGGAACTCCATGAACCTGAGATCATTCGATATCCCGATGACGCTCACCTTGGCGTTCTTGAGGTCTTCATTTATCCTGCACAGGTGGTAGAGGACGTCGTCGCCGCTCTTCGAGACGAGCTTGTCGATCTCGTCGAGGGCGATCACGATGACCCTCTTCCCCTCGTCCATCTTCTCTCTCAATATGTTGTATACTCTCTCGGTGCTCCAACCTGTGAACGGGATGCGCTCGTCGAAATTCTCGATGAACTTGTTCCCGATGTTCTGCAGGACTCCGTACTGCGTGTCGACGACCTCGCAGTTCATGTAGATGAATGTCACCTTGTTGAGATTGGATACGGCTCGCTCGATCTCCTTGCCGATGTACTTCGTGCAGGCGGTCTTGCCCGTGCCCGTCTTGCCGAACAATAGCACGTTCGACGGCCTCTGCCCTTCGAGCGCGGAGACGAGGATGGATGCTAGTTGGTTTGTCTGCTCCTCTCTGTGGGGCAGGATGTCGGGAATGTAGGACGGCCGCAGGATGTCCCTATCGCCTTTGAAGATCGACTTGGCTCGGATGTACTGCTGGAATATCGAATCCTGCATCTAGCTCCCCCGGATAAGCAAAAAGCTCATTCCCAACCCCATATTTCCTATGGAAGCCGGTCGCGGAGTCCATATGAAACCAAGGAATTTCAGGAATGCAGTGCGGTCTACTTAAGCGTTAATATTATCGTGCGATTTCATTTTTCCCGCAGGCCGGGAATTTTGCGGAAATATCCGAGCCAGCAAAGTATGAAAATGTGATGCGTCGAATAAAATATCCTGATGCTCGTGAGAGCGCCTTGACGAAGGGGGACCCCTCCATTTCCGATGGAACGGGTCTACGAGGGGATACCCTGTACCTGGTTTCCAGTGCTCCAACGGAAGCCGAGGTTGTGGAGGCGAGGAATCGTGCAGAATCGTCGCAAATAGCATTATCATCGGAGAAGCCTTAATCATTCAACGCTCATGAAGACGGTTGTCATCTTCAGTGTGACGGACGATACCCAGGAGATCCGTTCTCTTCTTGACACCTTAGGAGTCAAGGTGGTGAAGGAGTACGTGCAGAACAAGACTCGCCCCCACAAAGCAAGTTTCCTTGGACCGGGTAAGATCAACGAGATAGAGAAGGAGCTGAAGGAATTCGAATATGACCTGATCGTAGTGAATGGAGCGCTCAAACCATCACAACACCATTATATCGAAATGAAATTCCAGAAAGAGTGCATAGACCGTGCGGGAGTGATTCTCCGGATTTTCGCAGACCATGCACATACACCAGAGGCAATTGCCCAAGTGACCCTGGCGAAACTGAGATACGAGCTTCCATTCCTTAGGGAATGGATCCACAAGGCGAAGAGTGGGGACCGTCCCGGATTCCTGACTGGTGGCGCATACGCAACCGACGTCTATTTCGAGCATGCGAAGAGCCATGCACGTCACATCGAGGAACGGTTGAAGGAGCTATCGAAACAACGTGAAGTCACTCGGACAAAGAGAAGAGACTCAGGATACACGCTTGTCTCTCTCGCAGGTTATACTAACGCTGGCAAGTCCGCGCTGATGAACAAACTTTGCGGGGCCTCGGTCGAAGTCGACAGTCGACTGTTCTCGACGCTGTCAACGACGACGAGAAAGGTGCTTGGAGTAAGTGGAAACGTCCTGATGACCGACACCGTGGGGTTCATCAAGGATCTCCCACCGGACCTAGTGGATGCATTCAACTCAACTCTTGAAGAGATATACTATGCTGACCTCATCCTTCTAATCTTCGATTCGAGTGAAGAGGAAGGCATCGTTAAGTCGAAGCTGCTGATATCCATGGATATCCTTCAGCCTAGGGTTGAAGGGAGTTCTTTGTTGGTTGTGGGAAACAAGACTGATCTTATCTCACAAGATGCCCGTGAGCAGTTGAAGGCTGCGGTGACTCCGACCTTGGGCCATCATGATGTAATCTACATTTCAGCTGCGACAGGCGAGGGATTGGACCTTCTCAAGATTAGGATTGCCCGAATTCAAGGGAGATCTTGGTGGATCCAAGCGGTGTTTCCACTCGTTGACAAATCCTACAACTTGCTATCCAGGATTCGTTCGATCGCGGATGTGGATTCGAAGGTAGAGGATGACAAGATCCGAGTCATTATCAGGTGCAAACCCGAGGATGCTCAGAAGATTTCCGGTTGGATTGAGTCGATTCCCGCCCAGGTCATCTCAAGCCAGGAAGAACCGGTCGAGGGGGAGGGCTCAGAACTCGAGTCTGCAGCGGAAGAGATGGGGGGCCCCTTGCTGAAGGAAATCCGTTAGAGCTTGAACTCCCGCTTCTTGTCAAGCACATGCTTCTCGAACCTTCGCGGGAGGACCCAAGCGAGGTATTCGATGTCATCCATGTTCCGGACGAACTTGGCCCTGCTCGGGGTATCCATCAAGCGTGCCAACTTCCTGGTCTTCTTGATATAATCGTAGAGCCACCAAATGGAAACGATGAATCCGATGGGGGCTATGATGGCGACCCACGTGACCCACGTCCCGAATGGTTGTATCAGGTCTTGGAGAGAGGAGAGTCCTGCCGGAAGTCTGAAAGTGACAATCTTTCCTTCTATGTTGATGTATCGTGCACCAACCAGGCCAATGACGGAAAGGAGGCCGAAGACGAAGCTCAGAAGCGCACTCATCTCGAGCCTGTATTCCGTTATGAAGTCCCGGGGCATTGACTCACCAGGCCCCGATAGACCGGTTCCCCGTTAAATTCCTTTTCTATGCATGGGCTGGCTACAGGTAGGCGCAACCAATGAGGACACCTGCCCCTCGTGCCCACGTGTGCGTGGCAAGCTCTTCTTCGATCATCGAATCCTCGTCGCAATCCTCACTCTCCTACTGAGCGGGATGCTATTGCTCGTCTCGACGGCCTCCCCCCCAATGGTGCCCATTGGGCAGGTCTTCTCGTTCGATGATGGCTCCGTCGTCGTGATTATCGGAGTGATAGTCGACATGTTTCTCCGCGACGGCGGCGCGGAGAACCTAGTCCTGGCGGACATCACGGACGGGGCTACGGTGCGAGTCTACTGCAATCCCGGCCTGCACGAACAGCCGAGCCATTTCCTTACAATCGGAGACGAGGCTCGGGTCCAAGGCGAGGTCTCGAGCTCGGGGTCATCTCCGGTCTTGTTCTCCACGAGTGATGGGATAACCCTCTCTAGAAGAGCCGAATCGGTTCTGTCTGTGGGGGCGCTCTGTCGGAACTGGGTTCTCTTCGAAGGTGACAGTTTCAAGACAACCGGCGTGGTTATCACGGGTGAGGTGCCTGGCAGCTATCGGCTCTCCGATCCAGAGATCAAGCACAGCGTCTTGCTCAGGTCGGATCACACCGAACTGGCAGGTTATGTCGGTAAGAGAGTCACGATAACCGCCGTTCTTCGCCTAGACCCGGACACGATGTCCCTCGTTCTGATGGCCAGTTCATTGTCCCCAGGCCTGTCGTGATAACCCTTTTCTGTGAGTCCTGCGATTGGCTCTTCGTGCCTTGCACGCTCCTAGCCTTTGACGACACCGACTCGCCTGACGGGATGTGCACGACCTATCTCGCCACCCTCGCGCTCGAGGAGCTCGGGGACTTCGACCTGATAGGTCTGCCCAGGCTCGTCAGACTGAATCCGAATATCCCGTGGAAGACCAGGGGCAACGCTGCGATCTGCCTGCCGATGGGCAAGGGCATCGGGAGGAGCGAAGTCTGCGGCTCGCTGAACGGTTCCGCGATCAGGTACTATCCCAGAGGCCGCCAGGTGGACCCGACAGAGCTTCTGTCCAGGGCATCGAGGGTCCTCGAGAAGGTGGCAAGATTCGAGTGCGACAAGACCAACCCGGGCATCGTCGTGTCGAACTCGCGACCACCCCCTTTGCTCTACTGGAGAGCAGTCCGCGGCCTCGTGTCGTTGAAGGAGGTCGAGAAGATGCTCGCAGGTTCAGGTGCCGTGTGGAAGAAGTACAAATCAGGTCGAGGGGTGATCGGGGCCTCTGCGGCGATGTCGTGGAGGCCACGGGACCGCACCTGGGAGGTCATCGCATACAGAGCTCCTTCTCGCTGGGGCACACTGCGAACGGTGGATCGCAAAAGCGTCGTCCGGATGGACAAGCGCACGAAGATGACTTTCAACAACTACGATTATGAGAACGATCATGTCGCGATAACTCCAGGCTCACCATGCCCGATCTTGTTCGGGATCAGAGGCGATTCGCCCCCTGAACTCCTGAAGGCCAGAGAGATGATCCGAGGGGAGAAACAGGACAGGTGGCTGATGTTCCTGACCAACCAGGCGACTGAGGACCACATCGTCAAGCGTTCGATTGCCTCGCTTCGGAAGTGGGAATCGGCCCGCGTGCGCGTCCACGTGTCCGGGCCTCCGAAGACCATCCCTGGCGGCCACGTGATCGTCAGGGTCTCAGACGGGGCCGAAATCGATGCGGCGTTCTACGAACCATCGAGGCAGTTCCGGTCCGTAGCAAGAGCATTGTTGCCCGGAGATCAGGTCACACTTCTCGGGTCCGTCAGGGACACGCCGAGGAGCCTGAACATCGAGAAGATGGCGGTGAGGAATCTCGTCGAGGACGTGCGGAAGGTCCGGAACCCCATGTGCAGCAAATGCGGAAAATCGATGGGTTCGATGGGGTCAGGTCAGGGTTTCCGGTGCAAGGTATGTGGTTCCAAATCCCCGCTCTCGGCGGCCACTTACCAGAAGTTCAAGAGAACGCTCAAGCCAGGATGGTACGAGCCACCGATCGCCTCACGTCGTCACCTTCACAAGCCGATACGGCGGATGTCGAAGGTGGACATAGACAAATTATAAATACGCTCAGGCAAATAATCGCGATGTCTGCTCTAGCACCTCTTTTCTTCAGTGCTGGGTCGGTGGTAATCCATGAAGGAAGCCGTGATTGTCAGCGCAACGCGAACGCCTGTGGGAAAGTTCGGAGGAAGCCTCAAGGATCTCAGCGCGACCAAGCTCGGGGCTATCGCGGTCAGGGAATCGGTCCGAAGGGCCGGGATAGACGCCAAGGAGATCGAGGAATGCATCATGGGGAACGTCATAGCATCGGGGCTCGGTCAGAACCCGGCACGCCAGGCGGCACTCCATGGCGGGCTCACCGATGAGGTGTCAGCACTCACCATCAACAAGGTCTGCGGTTCGGGACTGAAAGCGGTCATGCTGGCTGCCGATGCGATACTCGCGGGCAAGGAGCGGGCGATCGTCGCGGGTGGCATGGAGAGCATGACCAACGCGCCATATCTGCTGGAGAAGGCGAGGTTCGGTTACAAGCTGTTCGATTCATCCCTAGTAGATGCCATGGTGAGAGACGGCCTCTGGGAGGCATTCAACAACTATCACATGGGGAACACCGGGGAGATCGTCGCCGAGAGGAACGGCATCACCAGGGAGGATGCTGACAAGTTCTCCCTCTGGAGCCATCAGAAGGCGGTGCAGGCCACGAAGTCCGGAGCCTTCAAGGACGAGATCGTACCCGTCGAGCTGGTCTCAAAGAAGGACAAGGTCATCATCTCGCAGGACGAGGGACCGAGGGAAGACAGCTCCCTCGAGGCGCTCGCGAAGCTCAAGCCGGCGTTCAAGGACAGCGGCATACTCACGGCGGGAAACTCATCAAGCATAAACGACGGAGCGGCCGCCTTAGTCGTCATGGACTCCGACCTGGCCAGGCAGAAGGGGATGAAGCCTTTGGTGAGAATAGTGGATTACGTGACCACGGGCGTCAAGCCAGAGCTGCTCATGGAGGCTCCTATTCACGCGGTCAGGAAGCTGCTCAACAGAAATCATATGACGATCAAGGACATCGACCTGTTTGAGCACAACGAAGCCTTCTCGACGGCTTCAGTGGCGACGATGCGCGTGCTTGCAGTGCCTGAGGGCCGGTTCAACGTGAACGGGGGCGCGGTCGCCCTGGGTCATCCGATCGGTTGCAGCGGCGCGCGTGTGCTCACGACATTGATATACGCTATGCGCGCCCGAGAAGCCAAGAGGGGCATCGCAACGCTCTGCCTCGGGGGCGGGAACGCTGTCGCGATGCTGGTCGAGAAGTGACCTGCGCCCGCGAATCAAAAGTTGCATATCATCGAACTCGTTACCGTGGGTCACCTCTTAGGGTTGATACCATGGACGTCAGGACGCTCAAGAAGGCCGTGGCTGCGGACAAGGGCCAGATGGTCGCCAGCCTCTGCGAAATGATCAGGATAAATGCCGTCGGACCGGAGAACCAGGGACCCGGGGAAGCCGAGCGAGGGAAGTTCCTCGTAGGTCTCGCCTCGAAGCTCGGCTTCAAGTCGATCGATGTCCTCGAATCGAAGGACCCTAGCGTTCCAACTGGCAAGAGACCCAACATCATCGTGCGATTGAAGGGACGCACTGGTAAGAACATCTGGGTCGTCACCCATATGGACACGGTCCCAGAGGGGGACCTGCGCGCGTGGAAGTATCCCCCGTACGACCCGAAGGTGATCGGCGACAAGATCTATGGCCGAGGGTCCGAGGACAACGGACAGGAGCTCATCGCTTCCCTGTACGGCCTGAACGCCCTTCTAAAGGCAGGGATCAAGCCCGAATGCAACATCAATCTCCTCTGGGTCTCCGACGAGGAGCACGGCAACATCCATGGAATAGATTTCGTTCTTTCGAAGAAGGGGCTCTTTGGCACGCACGACCTCGTCGTGGTGCCAGACCATGGGGGGCCAGATGGTTCCGCGATAGCGGTCGTGGAGAAGAGCATCGCATGGATCAACGTGGAAGTGATCGGGAAGCAGACCCACGCAAGCACTCCCGAGAGCGGCATCAACGCGTTCGAGGCTGCCGCGAGGTTCCTTGCAGATGCGGTCGATAATCTTAGGCGCAAGTTCCCGATAATCGATCCGTTGTTCTCACCTCCGAATAGTACCTTCGAGGCGACCAAGTGCGATCCGAACGGACCCAACGTGAACACGATACCAGGTAGGCAGTCGTTCTCGTTCGATTTCCGTGTGCTACCGGAATACAGCCTGGACAAGGTGATGACCGAGCTGCAGAGGGTTGCGAAGCAGCACGAGAAGAAATCGCGCGCCAGGATCAAAATGACATTCCTCCAGAGAGCAGACGCCGCCCCCCGCACGCCCGTTGACTCCGAGGTTGTTCAGAGGCTGTCCTCTGCAATCGAGTCCGTCAGAGGGATCAAGCCGCGCCCGGAAGGCATCGGTGGCGGGACCTGCGCCGCGCCATTCAGGAGGTTGGGGATTCGAGCCGCCGTGTGGTCGACGATAGTGGGCAACGCTCATGATGCTAACGAATACGCGAGCGTGGCGAACCTCGTCGCCGATGCTCAGGTCTACGCTGTGCTATTCGGGGGCAAGAGCATCGATCTCGACTAGAGATCTTTAGATGATTTCGATTGTGACTCGCCGAATATCCGGCCGACCATCCAGTCCGCATCGAACTTTCTGAAATCCTCATAGTCCTGTCCGAAGCTGACATAAGCAATGGGCTTCCCGATCGTGTGAGATATCGAGAGTGCGGCTCCGCCCTTGGCATCCGCGTCGATCTTCGTCAGGATCACGGCATCTATCCCCACCGCGGCGTCGAATCTCCTGGCTTGCTCCACGGCGTCCGTGCCGGCCAGCGCGTCGCCGACGAAGAAGACCAGGTCCGGCTTGGCGACCCGCTTGATCTTCTTCATCTCGTCCATCAGGTTGGTGTTGGTCTGCATCCTCCCTGCGGTGTCGATGAGGACCACGTCCTTCTTCCTAGCCTTCGCATGCTCGACGGCATCGTACGCCACTGCAGCTGGGTCACTGCCTTCTTGATGCTTGATCACCCTGCAGCCGAGCTTCTCCGAATGCAATGTGATCTGCTCAATCGCCCCAGCTCGGAACGTGTCCCCAGCCGCGAGCACGCAGCTCAGTCCATGCTGCTGCATCCTATGGGCGAGCTTGGCAATCGAGGTCGTCTTGCCGCCCCCATTTATCCCGACGAACATGATTACGAACGGAGGCGCCTTTGCCTTGATCCGCGCATTCAAGTCCAGTGAGTTCTCTGAGAGCACCTCCTTCACCGCAGCTTTCAGCGCTAGCTCGACCGCCTCATCTATGTTGAATGACCTGTCGATCCTCTGTCCCGCCAACGCGGTCCTCACCTTGCCCGTCAGCTCCTCGGCCACCGGCAATGCGACATCCGCCTCCACAAGGACCATCTCGAGTTCGTGAAGGAGGTCGTCCAGAACCCTCTCCTTGAGCCTCCGGCCAGATTCGCCGACGACCTCGGTCATCTCGTCGACGGATTCCTTCTTTGCCTCATGGGATACCGATGAAAACTTCTCCCTAAGCGCTCGGAACATGTGCCGCCCTCAAGCTTGGGTGCCATATTGCGACTGCATTCTCTCCGTCAGTTCTTGGATCGCTGACTCCATCTGCTGGGCGCGTTCCGTCACCGACTTGAACGCCCTCGACAGCTCGTCGACCTTGGAGTCGAGGAACTTCTCTGCCTCGTCCTTGGTCTTCTGGATGGAAACACCCGCACCTATCCCGATGATCGCGTTCCCGTTCTCGGAGATCCTTGCGGGGACGTACGAATCCGCTCCCAGTGGCATCAGGACCTCGTCCCCCGGGGTCCCCTTCGCTAGTGCTTTCAGAGTCTCCCTCGCGCGGACATGTTCATCCACTGCTAGTTGAATGAGTTGCTGTTGCCGAAGGAGCCCTTCTAGTTGGGCCTTCGCGTTCTCCAGCATGGCGTAATCCTGCTGGAGCTTCTGTTCGTCCACCGCCTGAGGGCTCGTCCCCTCGGTCACTTCTTCTCCCCCAAAAGGTGTTTCACCACGTTGTCGGTGACTTCCTCGAGTTTGAGGGACTTCACATTCTGTATCTTGATCGACTTCCTCTTGACCCTGTGCCTGCTGCCCATAAGCGCCATCGTCTTCTCCAACGCGGACTTCTCGTCCTGAGCGGCTACTTGGATGGCGAATGGCTGCCAGCGGCGAAGCGACATCATGAGTTCTCCGCTTATCTCAAAAGCCTTCATGGCGACCAGCACGGCCCTAGAGTAGGTGCTTCAGATAAAGCTTTTGCTCGTTCACAGCGCCTGTCTTCAATGCATACGCAACCTTCATAACGGATGTCCGCGATGAAAATCTCTGTGCCAAAGTCTGTAGAATGCTTCTATCCTGGTAGCAGCTTCCCCGCGATATCTGTCACGGGTCCAGGATGCGCACTCAACTGCAAGCATTGTTCCAGGAAGTATCTCGAAGGCATGATCCCTGCTCCTACTCCAGAGGATCTGTTCAGCATCGCGGTGGCCCTAGACCAGCGAGGTGCAAGAGGTTTCCTGATTAGCGGTGGGTCAGACCCAGATGGCAAAGTGAACCTGTCGCCCTTCTTGGCTGCGATCAAGGAGATCAAGTCGATCACCGATCTGAAGATAAACGCGCATGTTGGGCTCACGCCCACCGGAGAGCTCAGGCAGCTCGTGTCGAGCGGCATCGATTCGTTCTCGGTCGATTTGTACGGGGACGATCTCACGATCCATGAAGTGCTCGGACTGGACGCGAAGGCCGATGACTACTTCCGGGTGTTCCAGGACCTCGGTGAGCTGGGAGCAAGGACCGTGGCCCCCCATATCTGCGTGGGCATTCACGGCGGTGAGCTCAAGGGCGAGCTGCGAGCCATTGAAAGGCTGAAGAAACTGGAACCGCGCACCCTGATTTTCATTTCTCTCATTCCCACGAAAGGAACCTCGTACGAGAAGGTACTCGCTCCGAGCGGCAATCTCATCCGCTCGGTCATCGAGAAGGCCAGGGAGGAGCTGCCCAGCACGAAGTTGGTGCTGGGTTGTATGCGCTCGAAGCTGGATCGGACCTCTGAGTGCGATCTTGTGCGGGCGGGCCTAGATGGCATAGTGCTCCCGGCGACGAAGACCGTGGACAGCCTGCGGGCCGATGGTTACACCATCAAGAGAAGGGCGACATGTTGTTCGCTAATCTAGGTCACTTATAGATCGAGCCGACGGAGTACTTGCGTTCGATTGGCATCAGGTATGCCACCCAAGCGATGTTCGCGACCAGGAAGGCGATCAGGAGTAGGGAGACAATCCCGGTGAATGTCGAGGACATCTGCTTCTCGATGACAATCGTCGCGCTGGTGCCTGGATTCTGCATGTCGTTCAGCACCAGGCGGTACTTGACGTAGCTCCCCGTGTCGGGGATGGTAATCGTCGTCGTGGAGTCCGGGATGACCTCGAAGTCATTGGTGTTCAGCCTGTAGGTGTAGTATGCCGACGTTCTATTGTTCTCAGAATATCCAGAATATTGCTTGTAGACGTTGTCCTCCAAGAGGTAGACCTGTACCTCCTTGGGGGCCGTGATCTGCACATCCACCACGCTGATGAGGGCGAACACATCCGATGAGTAGAATGAAGGCGCGTCTGCGTTCGGGCTCACGTCGGTCGAGGTCCTGCCGTAGTTCTCGATTCCCCCTCGTATGGAGGGCACTGCCAGCATCATTGCGAATACGCCAGCCACAATGGCGAGGAGTACGGACCTCTTGATTGAGTTTTTGGCCATAAGGTGCCGAGCGCTCGAGCTCCTCGCGAATCTTATCTCGAGGATCCTGAAGAAGAAGCTCTCCAAGCAGAGTATGAGCAGCAGGAGAACCATGACCGCGATGAACGAGTTCAGAGGCAGGAACAAGACCGGGCTGATGCTCGCGTTCCCCAGCACGAATATCAATAGGAACGCCAACGCGATGAGCATCACTGCTTGAATGGTATACAACGACAGCTTGATCCTCCGGATCCTGCTTAGACGGATCGAGTCCTCGAGGACCTTCCCTGAGGCTGGCACGGCTGTTAAAATGACGAGTACTTGATAAATAGTTTTGCCATCAAGTCTCAAGCTTTGCCAGTCGTCTGCAGATGAGGAACACGGCTGCAAACTCCGGAACCGAGCTCACTCCCGCGTCGATGGACAGTGTTTCGTCACGGAGCCTCACCTCGACCGGTTTCTCGAGTCGCAGGTTGACCGGCCTCTTGCCAAATGCCTTGGGCACTGCGTCCCGGAACGGATCGAACGAATCCAGTTTCTCCCTGCTCATGGGCATGACCTCGAACCCGGTCTTCCCGTGCAACGAGCTGGGAAGCCTGATGAGTCTCTTGATATCCGAGGTCACCGGTTCATCGGTCTCTCCCTTCATCTTCGGCTTCACCCTCATCTCGACCATGTCCACGAACGCATCGAGGTGCCTCTTCTCCGAGAACACCTCGAAGGTGTTCTCCAGCCGCATTCGGTCGGCCCCGCTCCTGCCCTTCGTGCCCCCGAAAAGGTCCTTGTACAGCCCCTCCAAGGTCTTCTTCCCGATTTCGCGTTTCGATTCAGCCATCATCTGACCCAAGCGCTTCCGGCCATCGTCCTCTGAGAGCGATTCGAGCTCTGCTATCAGATCGTCTATCCCCTTCCTGATCCTAGCTCTCCAGCCCCCGTCCTCGAGGCGGGGCATTGTCCGCTTCTGCTCCACCTCAACCCGGTCCTTCCACCTTCCAGTCTCGAATGGTGTCGGAGGGAACACCCAGTCCATTTCAAGGCCCGTCCCAGTGACATAGTCCACGATTTCCCTTCTCTCGTGGCTCGTGAGCCTGAGAACCTTCGGACTGCTGATGTGCACGTGATACCCACGACCGCCAGAGAAGACGATCTTCAGGTCATCCGCGTCAAAGCCGAGGTCACCGAGAAGGAACTCGTCGATTAGTCGGATGACCTCGACCTTGACCCGCTCCAGCATCTTGTCGTACGGAAGGTCCTTCGCGTCTTCGACATGGTCCGCGTCAAGATCGAATATGAGGTCTGCCCCGAGCCATTTCTTCTGGACCATGGTCGGGGCATCCGGCGTCTCGTAGTACGCACATGAGTAGTAGGCGTGGGCAGGGACTTGCTCCACGAGATATTTCTTCAGAGCGGCCCTCGTTGGGAACCCCAGATGCCTCATCACGAAGTCGCGGTCGAAGAACATGAACCCGAACTCCCTCCTAGAGAACCGCTCGGGCATGATCAGGGGCGCTTCCCTGTAATGCTTGGAGAACATGTTCATGATGAATCGCGCGGAAGCGTCTGACTGCATCCAATCGAGCAATGCCTCGCACTCGTATATTAAGCTCACATCTGCCCTGCGCGTGCGTGTACTGTCGATTCAGAAAGCATAAAAAGCCCCAACGGGCATAATCGTCGCCAATTGTGACCCCTGATGATCAAGACCTACATACGTGTTGAACTGGGCAGCGAAGGAGAATCTCCAAAGCAGGTCATCGAGCGGATGAGGAAGATAGGCGCCGTGCCTGTGGTGGGGGATTTCGATTTCGAACTCTCGCTCGGGGAGGACGAGCGCCTGTTCGACCGGCTGGAAGAGATACACAAGGCGCTCAAGGGCGCCAATGTCAGATACACAATCACGACCCTCACAGATGTCGAGGCCAAGGCGGTCGAGCGCGGCAAGCTCACAATACACTATGTGGACCAGAAGCCAGTCGAGCTCAAGAAGGCGCTGTACAAGGCCAAGCTCGAAAGGTGGAAGGACATGGGCCTGGATGTGGCCGAACTGGAGATGCTTCTTGAGACCGACCTTGACACGTTCAAGGTGGCGAGCAAGGACTTCCTTAGGACGCGCCTGGACCACATGTCCATAGTGACAGACAGAAAATCCGAGGACAATGTTGTGGACGGGCAAGTTCTCGCGCTGCTTGACGAGAACGGCATTTCTCTCGCAGACATCATATCTACGACAGGTTTCTCTGAGGAGCAGGTCACGCTGTCTCTGGGCAGGCTGATATCCTCGGGGAGCGCGACGAGGATCCAGAAAGGTCAGCTCGAGCTGTATAACCTGGTTCCGCCCCCCGCCCCGCTCGTGAGGAAGACCATCCCACTCGTTCCCGCACGTGACGACGCGGAAGCGAAGAAGAGGATTCTAGGGTCCATCGAAGCCGAAGGCTCGACCGTGAAGGACATCATCAGGACCGCTCGACTACCCCGGGAGCAGGTAGAGGAAGGCCTGGGGAAGCTGGAAGCAGCGGGCAAAGTGAGTAAGATCGAGAAGGCCAAGAAAGAATTGTTCATCAAGACATGACGGCTCATCCAGGATTCGCTGGCCAATCGACAAAGGTTTAATAGAGAACCCTCCGTTTGAGCGGATGTATTCGAGAGTCTATGCATGCAGGCGCTCCACCTCCGCGATGCCAGGTTCAGGTACAAGGGTTCTACCGGATGGGCTATCGATGGTGTATCGCTTGACGTCGAGAAAGGGGAGTTCGTCACGATTCTGGGACCCAACGGTTCCGGGAAATCGACCATATGCATGATGTCGAACGGCCTGGTCCCGCACGCTCTCCCCGGGGACCTTGAAGGGACCGCCGAGGTGTTCGGGCTCGATGTGAGGGACCACCCCGTGGCAGAGCTGGCCACGAAAGTCGGGATCGTCTTCCAGGAGCCAGAGAGCCAGTTGTTCTGCATGAGCGTTGAGGAAGAGGTGGCGTTCGGACCTGAGAACCTGGCAGTCCCAAGGGATGAGATCGGGGAAAGGGTCGAGTGGGCTCTCGAGCTAGTCGGCATGAAGGGATACAACGACCGGTCGCCGTTCAGCCTCTCAGGCGGGCAGAAACAGCGCGTCGCGATTGCCGCTGCGCTTTCCATGAGGCCAGAAATGTTGGTTCTTGACGAGCCTGCCTATGCGCTCGATCCGATCGGACGCATCGAGCTCTACTCTGTGCTGAAGGATCTGAAAGAGAAGCACGGTATGACGGTTCTCTTGGCGGAGAGGGATGGGGAAGAAGCAGCTGCGTTCTCGGACAGGCTTGTCCTGATGAAGGGAGGAAGAATCATCAAGTCCGGACCACCACGGCTGATGCTTAGGGACCCTGAGGACTTGCGCAGTATCGGCGTCACACCACCCCAGGTTGCGGATGTGGCGCACCTCCTCAATGCGCGGCTGATGAGGTCCAAGTTCTCATTCCTGAACGTGGACGAAGCCGAGAAGGCGATAGTCGGTGAGATCATGGCTCACAAGGCCGGAGGGGGAAAATGATCCCGAGTGCACCCTCCTCCACAAGGGAGAAGATAGTTTCCGTACAGAGATTGAAGTTCACCTATGAGGGCGGCGTGGAGGCGATTCGGGACGTTAACCTGGACATCGGGTACGGCGAGTACATCGCGATTGTCGGCGGGAACGGCTCCGGAAAGACCACCCTCGCGAAGAACCTAAACGGGCTGCTCAGGCCGACCAGCGGTTCAGTCGTCGTCGGGGGAAAGCCGACGAGTGAACAGAATGTCGCCGCGCTCGCCAGGATAGTTGGATATGCATTCCAGAACCCGGACTATCAGCTCTTCTGCTCGTCCGTCGAAGATGAAATCAGGTTCGGCCCGACGAATCTGGGTTATCCTGATGATGTTGTTCATAACAACGTCGAGAAGGCGATAGAGGCGATGAATCTTGAGCACGTCCGCAAGCTCCCACCTCTGTCACTGAGGTTGGGGGAACGGAGGAGGGTATCGATTGCGTCCGTGATCGCAATGGACCCTCAGGTTCTCGTACTGGACGAGCCCACGACGGGCCTCGATGCCGAGGAGAGCAGTGAACTGATGCAGAGGCTTAAACGCCTGAATGATGAGGGCAAAACAATCATCCTGATTACCCACGACATGAAGCTTGTTGCCGAGCATGCCAAGCGCGTGGTGGTGATGGCGCAGGGGAGGATTCTCTTGGATTCGGACCCAAGAGGAGCGTTTTCAGATCACGAGATCCTGCGCCAGAGCAACCTCGAGCCGCCCGCGGTGACTCAACTCGCTCACAGGCTGGCCGCCTATGACATTCCGCGGGACATCATCTCTCCGGAGGAGCTCGTGTTCCACCTGATGAAAGCCATTGGAGGGACCTGATGGCGGCCTTCGTGGACCTCTACACCGAGGCCGATACGTTCCTTCACCGGATGGACCCCAGGGTGAAGATAGTCGCGGTCCTGCTTCTGAGCTTGCTGGCCTTCCTTCTGTCCAGTCTATCCTATCTGCTGATCCTGCTGGCATTCATCTTCTTGCTTCTGTTCCTCGCACGCGCGTCGCTCTCGAGAACGAAGTTCGCCTTGAAATTCGTCCTGAGATTCATGGTCCTGATCATCGTGCTTTGGCCTATCTTCGACCCATCAGGATCTCCAGTGCTGGCCTCGCTGGGGCCGATCAAGATCACGGAGCCGGCTATCTGGAGAGGCGTGACCTCAGCCGCGAGAGTCGGATGTCTGGCGACGGTGTGGTACATCCTCATGTTCACCACCTCTCAGAGAGACCTTGTCCGCGCCCTTGTCAAGATGGGACTCAGATTCGATTTCGGTCTCACGCTCGCAATATCCCTCCGGTTCTTGCCGACCTTCGGGGCACTCATCGACTCCATCAAGGACGCCCAGAGGGCACGGGGTCTTGAACTCAGCAAGGGCGGTTTGGTCAAGCGTTCCAGGAACTACGTTGCGATACTCGTCCCGACCATAGTCTCGGCACTCAGGACGGCCGACATGCTCTCTCTCGCGCTCCAGTCCAGAGCCTACGGCGCAAGGTCAGATCGTACCTACTTGCGCGACCTGAAGATGCGAGCTTCGGACGGAGTTGCGCTGGGTGTGCTCGTTGCAGCATTCGTACTTCCTGCACTCGCAAAGTACGTTTTCAATATCGAGATGTGAGCGATCGTCCTCCTGGCCCGGCAATGATGTAGCATTTATGTATGACATCGTCGTCTAGTTTCTGGTACTATGGGCCTAGGAGAAGACGTGGGGCAGACGTTCAGAGACGTATTCCTGAGCAAGACCGCACCCATTGCATGGTCTCTTCTTGTGCTTCTTGTCGCCTTGGTCGTATACTATCTCTACAAACGAGCTGGTGAGCGTAGGCGGCTTGGGGCAGGTGCACCAGCCAACTACGTCTCCCCCAAGACCGTGGCGCTCTATGGGATATTGACGGCGCTGACGGCAGCTGTGACCTACGCCTCCTACTTGCCTTTCTCGCCCACGAAGGGCTACTTCAATCTGGGCGAGACGATGGTGTTCTTCTCGGCGCTGACTTTCGGATTCAGGGAAGGAGCAATATGCGGTGGGATCGGATCGGCCGCGGCTGACATACTGCTCGGCTCTGGCATCTACGCTCCAATTACTGCCGCCGCAAAGGGCGCAGAAGGATTCGTCACGGGCATCCTGGGAAGGCTCAAGGGCGGAGCGCATTGGGGTCCTGTGTTGGGCATCGTCATAGGCCTCCTCCTGGCCACCGCAGCTTCATGGCCGCTCCCGGGAAGTGTATGGGGGGTCGACGAATGGATCATCCTCCTGATGCTGTTCTTGGTTGTTTGGACAGCCGTTTTCATCGTCTTTCAGAGGTGGAAGGAGCTTCTCAGCGTCGCAACGCCTATGATACTGGGCATCGCCGCTGGCGGCGCCGTGATGGTAGTGGCGTACTTCATGGGAGAGTATTTCCTGCTCAGCGTAGGCCTGGGAAAGGCGCTTGCAGAAGTGCCGATCAATGTCGCCCAAGTCGTGATCGGGGGGACCATTGGTGGGCTGCTATCCTTCTACGTCAAGCGGTCATATCCAGCGCTCGCAAGCCGATGAACCCCGAGCTGTCTCACTTCTTCAGCTTAGAGAGCTCTCTCTCCCCGATCTTGTCCCTCGGCATGATCCTCTTCGCGCCCGCCATCATGTGCATCCCGAAGTTCATGAGGAACGCCGGCATGGAGATGCCGAACCTCGTGCCAGTTTCCACGAGCTTCCCCGGGTTCATTATCCCGTTCGGATCGAGCAGCTCCTTGAGCTTCCTGATCAGGCGAGCGCCCTCCTTGCCGCGGTACTTGCTGAGGTTCCCAGCGAAGAAGATGCCAAGACCAACCGGCCTTCCACCGTTCTCGAACGCGATGTCGCCAAGGCGGTCCCCGAAGCCCATGGCCACAGTAGAGGTCAGCATGTTGTGTTCATCCATGAGGTAATACGGCATCAGCATCACTGTGTTCCGGTCCGCGACCGTACCGATGATCGGTGCCCTCAACTTCAGCTTCTTGGTGAGCTCGTAGGTCCCCGCAACCACCGAATCGAACTTGTCGATCGGGATCAGGATCTCCCCGGGGATGACACCAGCTCCGAGCTCCCTTACCCTGAACTCGTAGCTCCTCTCCTCCCATTCGTGGTCGGCAAGCTCCTTCGCCTCCTTCTTGCCTCCTGAGGTGGTCATTATCTCGTCGAGCATCTGCTCCTCGAGGTCCACTTGAGCCTTCGTTCCTGTGAGTGTGCATGTCACGAGGCATCCAACCTCGGGCGCGTGCTTGCCAATCGCCCGCAGGAAGTCGAAGTGCAACCTGTCAGCAAACATGATGTGCATGGGCGAAACCCCGCTCCTCGCGATCCGCTTCAGCGCAGGCTTGAACTTGACGAGGTCCCCGAACGAGTAGCTCACGGGTCTGAGCACCTCAGGCTTAGGCAGGATTTTCAAAGTGACCTCCGTGACTATCCCGAGTATGCCCTCCGAGCCGACGAAGAACCAATTCAGGTTGGGACCGCCGCCATTCTGCGGGACGAATTTGTCGCCAGTATGTATCACGGTCGCGTCCGGGAGGACGATCTCCATGTCCCTTATCAGGTCCCCCGCGCTGCCGTATTTGTATGCGCCTATTCCGGTCCCGCCAGTGTTTATCCACCCTCCGAGGGTAGCAGACGGAGCACTGCTGGGATAGCATGGAAGGAAGTAGCCCTTGGCGTCAATCGCGTCCGCGAGCCCCTTCCAGGATATGCCCGGCTGAACCGTGACGACAAGGTTAGTCTCGTCGATGTTCACGATCTTGTTCATCCCGGTCATGTCCAGCACCGTCCCGCCCTTCACGGGGACGGAGCCGCCGAGGCCCCATGTGCCAGCTCCTCTGGGCACAAGAGGTTTCTTCGTGGCGATGGCCTTCTTGACCATCTGGACCACGTCCTGCGTGTAGGCCGGCCTCACGACTTGGTCCGGCATAGTCTTGAAGATCACGTCCATCTCCTTCGGGAGTGGTGCGAGGTCATGGCTGTACAGTCTTCTCTCCATCTTGTCATCGGAGGTTTCCATCATTAACACCTGCCTGCGATAGTCATACGCGCGTGCGCGCTTCGAATGGTATTACGTCATTCCCAATAAACCTATACGTTACATTTGGGCACGGATCACTGGCGAGCTCCCCGAATGTGGTCATGTAGAGGGATTTGATTCACAGCGAAAGCTTCTTATCGGACATTAATCTAAGAGAGCCATACATTCTGACGCGCACGCGTCAGGGGGAGTGAGTACTAGATGCAAGCAGAACTGAGGACAATGGCCTTGTTCGCGGCCTTGATAGGCATCTTCATGGTCATTGGCTACGTGGTCGGATACTACTTCGTCGGCGACCCGATCGTGGGTTCGCTGATCTTCTTGGGTATTGCGGGTCTGATGAACGCCATCAGCTACTTCTTCAGCTCCAAGATCGTCCTGTGGTCCTACAAGGCAAAGATAGTCTCGAGAGACGAGCAGCCGAGGCTGTACAAGATAGTGAACAAGATCTGCCTGAAGGCCGACCTGCCCATGCCGAAGATCGCGATCGTGCCTACGCAAACGCCGAACGCCTTCGCGACGGGCAGGAACAAGAAGAACGCGGTCGTTGCCGCGACGCAGGGAATACTCAGTCTCCTATCTGATGACGAGCTCGAGGGCGTCCTCGCCCACGAGATGGCCCACGTGAAGGACAAGGACATCCTTGTCATGTCCATAGCGGCGACCATCGCGGGAGCCATATCGTTCGCCGCCAGGATGTTCCTCTGGAACTCGATGCTTGGAGGGAGCCGAGGCAAGGGCAACGGAAACGGGATTCTGTTGCTGGTGGCGGCGATAACCGCTCCGCTGGCGGCCATGCTGCTTCAGCTCGCGATCTCGAGGAACAGGGAGTACAAGGCGGACCACGAAGGCGCACTGATGATCCAGAAGCCCCTGGCGCTCGCCAGGGCATTGGGTAAGCTGGAAGAGGGCAACAGGAGAAAGCCCCTCACGTCTGGGAGCCCGGCGTCCGCCTCATTATTCATCGTCAACCCGCTGCGCGGAGGCGGCATGTTGACGCTCTTCATGACGCATCCGCCAATCGAGAAGAGGATACAGAGGCTCGAGAAGCTGGCTGATGAGACCGGGTTCATCGGCTAGGCCAAAGGTTAGAGAACCATTTCTCAGCCGACCTTCTCCCATTTCTCGAGATTCATGACGCTAGATAGCGTGCCGCCTTTCTTGATCTCCTCTCTCAAACGATTCTCGCGCTCCATGACATCGATCGCCCTGTTGGCTATCTCGACGGCATTCTCCTGGGGCACCACAACCACGCCGCTCTCGTCCCCGATGATCCAGTCGCCCGTCTTGACCGTGACCCCGCCACAGACTATCTCGTGACCTATGCCGCCGTAGCCTTTCGGTTCGCCGGCATTTGACGCGACGAATCTCGAGAAGCACGGGAAGCCAATGTCGATTATGGCATCGATGTCTCTGGCGGCCCCATCGATCACCACTCCCGCAACCCCTTTGGTCTTGCAGCTCCACGATGCGAGCTCGCCCCAGACGGCGATCTCTCCGCCGCAGGCGTCTACCACAATGACATCCCTGGGCTTCGCCCGGTCTATGGCCTCGACAGGCTTGGCCCAGTCGCCGTTGACCGTGTGGACCGTGAGTGCCCTCCCGACCATCTTCACGCCGTGACATATCCTCGGATGTATCCCCTTCATCGCGCCCTTCTTGTGCTGCGCGTCGGCGACGTTGGGCGATGAGACCTTCATGAATGCATCATGCAGCTTCTCCTCGCTGTACTTCTTGAACAGTTCCGTCCTGACCTTCTTGCCGCTAGTCATCGCTTTCTTGACGGCCTTGGTCGCTGCAACGACATCCTTCGCCTTGATAATCGCGCCACCGACAATGACGATGGATGCCCCTGCGTTGATGACGTCGGAGGCAGTCTCGCTGTTTATCCCCCCGGCAGCAGCTATCGGGATGTCGACAGCCTCTGCCAGTCCCTTGAGCTCGGACAGAGGGGTTCCCCCAATCATCTGCTCATCCACGCCTACATGGACGCAGATGTAGTCCGCACCGAGCTTCTCGACCTCCTTGGCTCTAGCAACCTTGTCCATCACGTTGAAGAGGTCGACCATGACCTTCGACCCGTATTGCCTCGCGCTCAGGATCGCTTCCGTCACGGTGGGATCGGATGAGATGCCGAGAACGACGACGACATCGGCCCCCGATTTGGCGGCCATCTCTACCTCTGGCCCTCCCACGTCGATGGTTTTCATGTCCGCAACGATCGTATGCTTCGGGAAGGACTTCTTCAGCTTCCGGATGATCTCCATTCCCTCGCTCTTGATCAGAGGCGTCCCAGCCTCTATCCAATCGACCCCGCCTTTGACAGCATCAGAGGCCACCTTGAGTGCCCTATCCGCAAGCGTGAAGTCAAGGGCTACCTGAAGAACCGGCTTCATCGCCTTCGACCACTATCTCGCCCAGATAAAAACGTGTCGTAGTATCCCAATATCCTCACTGACGGGAGAAGATGCCGCGGTTGCAGGCCAGAAGAAACAATAATATCACGCTCACGGCATACTCAAGGAACGATGCCGCAGAAGACGGGTGAACGAGACCGGTGCGCCACGGGCCTCGAAGGTCTCGACACGATCCTTTACGGCGGTATACCGAGATCGAACACTGTTCTACTCACTGGCAGCTGCGGCACGGGGAAGACATCTCTAGCGCTCGAGTTCTTGATACATGGCGCCCAGAAGGGCGAGAACTCGCTTTTCGTGTCCGTGACCGAGAACTCGGAGAAACTGCTCGCGAACATCATCCCATACAAGTTCTTCGACAAGAGCCTCATAAAGTCGGGAAGGCTGGTGTTCGTCGACCTCCCGATTATGTACGAGCGCCTTGGGATGACGAAGGCGGAGCTGAGCATGGAGGAGATAGACTTGCTCGTTGCCGCGATAAGCGATCTGGCCACGGAACTCGGCACCAAGAGGCTCGTGATTGACTCGATCACCTCCGTGTGCTACAAGCTCAAGACATCCGAGAAGATCAGGGATTTCATCCTGAAACTGGGCAAGTCGCTCTCTGACCTGAACTGCACGACAATACTCGTCGGGGAGGTCTCCGCAGAATCGACATCGTACTCCAGTTTTGGCGTGGAAGAGGCGATAGCCGACGGGATCGTGCTCATGGCGAACATGGAGCGCAGGGGCGACCTGCTCAGGACCCTGCAGGTCATCAAGATGAGGGGAACGATGCACTCGAGGGCGAAGTACGTGCTCGACCTGACCCCCATGGGCGTGCTGCTGGTGCCTTTGCTCAAAGGAGGTAGCACCGCATGACCCATGATCAGATGGGTCCCCAGAAGATAGCTGCGGAGCTCTCCGAGATGCCCCCAGCGTCTGCCATATCCCTCCAGATGAGCGTGGACAACTATCTGGACGTCATCAGAGGAGTCTTGGACCTGTTCGCGAACAAGAAGGGCATGGACACCATCTACGTGACTGCCACGATCTCCTCCGAGGCCATCAAGAGGGTCCTGGAGGCCCTGGACATAGACACTTCCAGGATATACTTCGTGGACTGCATCTCCCACATCATGATGGGCGCATCGGCGGCCCAGCAGGATGACCACACCACCCTCGTCGAGAGCCCGACGATGCTGGAGAACCTCATGCTGAAGGTCGAGTATCTCATCCGCCGGTCGCAGTCCAAGGACAAGCTGGTGGTCATCGACTCGATCAACTCATTGGCGATCCACAACAACAACTGGATACTGTCCGAGTTCCTCCACATACTCGTATCCGGGCTGAGATCAAGGGAGGCCTTCACGATCATACTGTCGGTCGAGGAACACTCCACCCCCGAGATCAACAACATGGTGAACCTCGTCTGCGACCACGGCATACGCGCGGGCAAGGAGGGATGAGTTGAACTTCACCTCGATAGGCATACCCGCGCTCGACGAGCAACTGGGAGGTGGGATCCAGAAGGGCTCCACCGTTCTCGTGATGGGGACCCCTGGCTCGGGCACGGAGTTCTTCGCGAAGCAGTTCGCTTCCGTTGGCCAAGAGACCGTCACGTACTTCACCTCGACCGAGCGGGATGAGGACGTGCTCGGTGTGATGCGCGAGTATGGATGGAGGACCGACCTGAAGATTGTCAACGTGGGCACGAAGTATTATGAGAGCGTCCTCGCGAAGAAGCTCGAGGTGAGCAGGTTCAGGCAGGAAGGCATCTCGCTCGGGGACATCCGTAGGTTCAGGGATGAGGACTCCGCGAAGGAGGAGAACTTCCTGACCTTCCTTTCGTACGAGATATCGAAGCTCGCGCCCCCGTTCAGGGTCGTCATAAACTCACTCGACTTCTTCCTCGAGAACTACGAGAGCCCCGAGGTCCTCATGGCGATGCGGACCATCAAGGCGCACACTCAGCATTCCGAGAGCGTGACGCTCATGACCATGCTCAAAGGGGTCCATGATTCGAGGATACAGAGCAGCATCGAGGATCTCGCGGACGTGATCCTGGAGCTCGAACACGACAAGCAGGGCTCCGAGTTCAAGAAGTTCATCATCGTGCAGAAGGTCAGGAACAGGCCGGTGATGGTGGGGATCATACCGACGACCTTCGACAAGACGGGCATCAAACTCGGGTGAGAGCCTAGTCGCAATTCACGGGAATGTCGTCGTTTTCCATGAGTGTCGTGAACCTAAGAAGACTATGTCTTCTTGTGACGTCATGGAATGCGACATGGCCAGATGGATAGGTTCGGCAATTATCGAAGTCGATAACGGTTGAGTCTGAGAACCAGCAGCAAAGCTATATAAACTCACCCAAGTCGTATTGCATCATGCGGGCCGAAAGGTCCGCAGGAAGGACAAAACATGAAGAAGAATTGGGCAATCCGAAAGGATGCCGAGGCAGTGTCCCCCGTTATCGCAACCATTCTGATGGTCGCGATCACTGTCGTTCTGGCGGCCGTGCTATACGTCATGGTCTCTAGTTTCGGTGGGACAGGCACACAAACCCCAACAGGTAGCATATCGACTTCGACTTCGGGGAACGCTGAGAAGCTCACGTTCGGCACGACGAGTAAGACAATAGCATGGAGTGACATTAAGATCCTCCTGTCCGATGGAACGCGCACGGCATCGTGGACCCCCACGGTGGCCGCACTGTCCACCGGATCGTTTGGCACGGAGGACTTGGCCAACGCAACCCTTGGAACCATGAAGGTTGACTGCAAAGTCGTCGACCAAGCGGGCAACGGTGGCCCCGACAATGGTGACCACTTCACCCTGACGCCATATGTCAATGCCACTGCTGGAGCAGCCACTGTGTTCGCCGTATCGACGACGTACACGGTCACAATATTGTACATCCCGTCCTCTGGCCAGATATGCGCCCAAACATGGTAGTGACGGACGAGCAAGCGTTGAGGGAAACGCTTTAAACCCTTTCCATTCCCTTTTCATTTCTGTTCTTAGACTGACTGTTTTGTCGCTTTTCCGCGCTAAGTCCTTGATGACAAGTATCTAGTCTCAACAAGGAACCATAGAGTTCAGCAGTCTCTCCGCGAGCAGGAATGCGGCCTATGTGCACAACACGTCTTGGTTGGCAAGGCGCGAGTCCGAAGCAGTATCTCCGGTCATCGTCACGATCCTGCTAGCAAGCATTGCCGTTGTTCTCGTCGCGATGCTGTAGGTGATGGTTTTTGGGTTCGGCGCGAGCACTCCACCGGTAGCGGACTTCACCAGAACCTTCGTCCTGGGCGGTTTCAAATTCACGTTCACTCCTTTCTCAAAAGAAACTACCTGGGATAAGATCGTGATCATTCTGACAGATGACAGCGGCCACGCTATCTCTTTCGACAACACGACGATTGCCTGCATGTCAAGCAGCGGCGACACCCCAATGACCGTTACGCACTGCGATGGGAGCCGGGCGCTCGGGACACTCACGATTTGGATGAAAGCTACGGACCTCGCTGGCAACGGCTACGTGAACCAGGGTGACTCCGTGACGCTGACAGCCGCCGGTGGCCAATTCTCAAAGATTACACCTTATACGATCAACCTTTTGTACAAACCGACAGGGGACACGATAACCTCACAGGATTTCATGGGGGACTAGTTGCACAATTCCGGTCGGCCTGGAAAGAGATATCTCTGTGACACTGATTACGTGGCAGAATGAGCCCGCCTGAGAAACACATCGAAGTGATGGATGTCTCGAGCGCAGAGGCGTTCGTAATCGAACTTCTGAGAAACAGAGGTCCTCTCAGCACCATGCAGATCGAGAAGCTCGCCCGGAGCGAGCACAAGCATTGCCCTGACCAGACGGTCATCTTCCTCACGAAGATGAAGAAGAGGGGTCTGATCAACGGAGAGGCATCGCTCGAGCGCAGAGGATGGGCTTGGTGGGTGCCCTAGGGCGGGCTATCTTCTCAGTGTAGTATGACCGAGGTATTGGCCAGCTGGTCGGTCCATTTCTGTCTCGGGTCCTTGGTATCCACGAGCATTCCGATGATCCAGTCGAGTAAAAGGACGGGGAAGAATACCTTCGAAATGTTCCTCATGAGTGCCTGAGCGGGGTCCAGCTTTCCCGCGATGGATACGGACTTGAGGGACATGACCATCTTGCCGAAGGTCCCGCCGATCAAGGCGTCGAAAAGCGCTGTGTAGACGAAGAACAGAACCCCGATCGACATGAATACCAAGAACGAGTTGAAGCCCAAGAACCTGAAGAATAGGTACACTGGCAAGTAAATGATTGCTCCGTCGATCACGATTGCGACGAACCTTCTCAGCCAATGAGACTGCAGAGCCTTGTCCCGGCTCAGATAGTCGAATCCAGTGACCATTTGACCAACTCTCTGACCCTATGATAACCGTCGTCGGTATATTACTTTCTCAGGGGGAGAATCGTGCCACTCGGATCGCCCGTCTTTCATCACAGGTCAGCATCAAATGCTTTCGTCATCGTGGCGGGCACATATTGTCCCCGCAGGCATAAGAAATCTTGTCCAGATGCCCAGGCCAGATTCGCGTATCCCCCCTGACGCTATATACCGGTGCTGGCACTTCCCAATCCGATGGATGAGGTGAGGCTCTACGCCTTGATGGCGCACGAGGACGACCCTAAGAAGTGCACGGCATCGAGGCTCGTGAGGCTCGGCGAGCTGCGCGAGGCAAAGCATGTCGAGAGGATCCCAGGTGGCGCAATAGTCCTCGATCCTGAGGCTGAGAAGGCACTCTCGAGGGAGGATTTGAGCGCGGCGAGGAAGTTCGGAATCCTGGTCTTCGATTGCTCGTGGAACAAGCTTGCTAAGTTCCCACGAGTGAGGGCAGGATTGAAGCACAGGGGTCTCCCGTTGCTGCTAGCAGCGAACCCGACGAACTTCGGCAAGCCTCAGAGGCTGTCGAGCGCGGAGGCCTTGGCCGCATCACTCTACATCCTTGGGGAGAAGGAGCACGCTGAGAGGATCATGGGCAAGTTCAGGTGGGGTCAAGTGTTCATCGACATCAACAGGGAGAGGCTCGAGGCCTACTCTGCGGCGAGCACGAGCGCCGAGGTTGTCGATGCTCAATCAAGAATACTGCATGCAATGGGTTCTGTCAACAATCGGGTGGTGACCTAGGAGGTCACTCCGATTTGACTCGTTCCATTCGGCTCCGACCGTGCGGCCATCGCTGGCTCGTATAGGGTCATCACAACGTCATTCTGGAACGCGCCGGGGCTGAACCGTAAGCCCCCTGCCATTTCCAATCCCTTGGAGATGGCTGTCTGCAGCAGGTTCATGCTGGCGTTTATGTGCCGATCCAAATGCCAGCCGCACTCGCATGCGAACTCCGCCCTAGTGCCCATTCGGGAATCAGGTATTCTCCCACATGCCGGGCACCTTCTGCTGCTATGTCTCGGATCGACCTTGATTACGGGAAGGCCCTTCCAGGCGGCCTTGTATTCGATGATCTGGTGGAGCTTCCTCCTCGGCCACAGGTTGAGCCGCCTGTTAAGCTCCTTGCTTCTGGTCGGCCTCATGCCCCTGAGGTCCTCGAGCACGATGGCTGATTTGTGGTCCTCGGCGAACTCCAGGACCGCGTTCGCGACATGATGCAGCCTGTAATCGATCCTGTGGTGTTCCCTCTCACCTTCTCGGCCGCACAAGACCCGGGTCAATCGCCTGTCATGGGCTTTCTTCTTCTGAAGCTTCCTCCGCCTGTCATGATGACGCTCTTGTATCACGGCCACCTCCGGGAAGGCCGCCTTGACCTGAACGCATGACCCGTCTCCCTTCCCACCTCCATCGACGAATATGCCGTCTAGGCTCCGCTCGTTAGTATCCAGCGAGAGCACAGAGCAAGCTGCGATTGGTCGAGGGGGTTCCTTCCTGAACGTGATAATCACCCTGTTTGGAAGGACTGTGAGTGAACCGAGCGAGAGCGTTCCATCGTTCAGATACCGGCGATGGTATCGACTCACGACCAGCCTCAGTTTGACATGGCATCCCGCTCTGATGGGCAGGTCGACCATCCCTTCGGTCCGATCCAACTTGTACGCTTGATTCTCTGCCTTCATCATCAGACGCTTGACGAAAGGTGTCCCGCAGCTCTTTCCTTGCCGGAGGCGCCTCCTGTAGTTCTTGAGGATTCCAGCGGCAACCCCAAACGAGGACACAAGGTGCTGGGAATACATGCCAGGATGCTCTTCTCGGTACGACCTGTAGAGCAGCTTGGCAATCCCATACTTCGACGAGACGCGTGCATCGAGGGATGCTCGAACCGCCTTGTTCACAGCCAACCTGAAATCCTGGAGAAGCGAGATCGCCTCTGGAGGGAGGTCCGAAGCAAGTGGGAAGGCAACACTCTTGACCAGCATCCAGGCATCAGTACCAGACGGAGTACTTGCAGGTGCGATTACATGTAGCATGCGTGATCCAGAAGAACGCACCACCCGATGACTTGACAGAATACGTGCAATGATAAGGCATAAGGATGATCCGGAAACCATCTAGCTTTTGTATCACATTAACGATTCCCATTACCCTTTTGCCATTTGAGTGAGAGGGATGGGCATCGATGTCGGTGCACAGGGGGAGCTAAATGCCGAAGGAATACACGCCTGAAGATCTGGTCGCCATCTGGGAGGAGTTCCTGGGTGGCCAAGAGCGGAGGCACCAGGTCTCGGCAATAGCGGACCTGTACCCGGACGTAAGGAGCATCAGTATCGATTTCTCCGAGGTCGAGAAGTTCGATCCAGACTTGGCCAACTACACTCTTGTGAATCCGAGCATGTCGATCAAGTCGGCAGAGGACGCCATGAAGCGCATGGTCTCCCACGCGCTGACCAATCCCTTCGTCCATTTCAGGATCACGGGCTTGCCGCGAGATTCGCGGATAGAGGTCAGGAAGCTGAGGGCGAAGCATCTCGGCACCTTCGTATCTGTCGAGGGTTTGGTGAGGAAGGCCACCGAGGTGAGACCGAGGGTGACCGTTGCGGAGTTCGAGTGCGCTCGGTGCGGCCACAAGATGACGATCGAGCAAGAAGGCATGCTCTTCCACGAACCTCTTGAGTGCTCCAAGGAGGAAGGCGGGTGCGGGAGGGGCCCGGGGTCCACGAAGTTCCGATTGCTCTCGGACCCGTCAAAGTTCGTAGACACTCAGAAAATCGAGACACAGGAACCGCCCGAGGGTCTCAGGGGCGGAGCTCAGCCGGAACGGCTCGTCGGGTACATCGAGGACGACCTCTCTGGCAGGATATCTCCAGGCGACCGACTGATCCTCAACGGCATACTCAAGAGCCAGCAGAAGGGCGGGCAGACGAAGTCCACGCTGTTCGAGATAAGCCTCGAGATCAATTCCATAGAGTTCGAGGAGCACGAGTACGAGGAGATACTCATCACCCCCGAGGACGAGCTGAAGATCCGCGAATTCGCGGACTCCTCGGACGCGTTCGAGAGGATCATCGCATCCATTTCTCCGACCATCTACGGTTATGACCAAGAGAAGGAGGCTCTTGCCCTCCAGCTGTTCGGCGGGGTGCAGAAGACCATGGACGACGGCACGCGCATCAGAGGGGACATACACATAGCGCTCATCGGGGACCCGGGGACAGCGAAATCCCAGATACTGAGATACATGGCCCAGCTGGCTCCCAGGGGCATATACACATCTGGCAAGGCGTCCTCGGCGGCTGGTTTGACGGCAGCGGCCGTCAAGGACGAGTTCGGCGAGGGCAGGTGGACGCTGGAAGCCGGTGCTCTGGTGATAGCCGACAAGGGTCTGGCGTGCATCGACGAGCTGGACAAGATGAACGATCAGGACAGGTCCGCGATACACGAGAGCCTCGAGCAGGGCACGATATCCGTCGCTAAGGCGGGCATAACGGCGACCCTCCAATCCAGATGCGCAGTCCTGGGGGCCGCGAACCCGAAGTATGGGAGGTTCGATGACAGCAAGAACATCGCAGAGCAGATCGATCTCCCGCCCGCGCTGCTTTCCAGGTTCGATGCCATCTTCACCATGACCGATAGGCCCGAGGCGAAGCAAGACCACAACGTCGCGGAGCACATACTCAAGGTCCATCAGAGGGGCGAGCTCATGCTCCATGAATCCCCGGAAAAGCTGACGCATGTCGACTACAAGGAGATAATGCGCGATACCGCCCACCTCGTCCCGGCGATGGACAAGGATTTCCTCAGGAAGTACGTGGCTTACAGCAAGCGCATCACGCCAGTCATGGGCTCAGAAGCCATGCAGACCCTGGAGGGCTACTACGTGGGCATCAGGAAGATGGGGGAGGACCAAGGCGCCTCAGTCCCGATCACGGCGAGGCAGCTCGAGGCTCTCATCAGGATGTCGGAGGCGAGCGCGCGGGCGAGGCTGAGCCAGATTGTCAGCTCGGAGGATGCCCAGCGAGCGATCAAGATCGTGCAATATTACCTGGGCAAGGTCGCGAGCGAAGGGGGCAAGCTGGACATAGACCTGATAGCGACGGGCACCAGCAGGAGTCAGAGGGAGCAGATCTATGTGCTCAGGAGCCTCATCCAGCAGATGTCTGAACCGCGCAGGGGAGTCAACCATGACGACCTGATGCAGAAGGCCGCGAGCGAGAACATCCCCCCAGAGAAGGTCAAGGCACTTCTGAAGAGGCTGAGCGAATCGGGCGAGATATACTCGCCGCAGCCAGGCTACTGGAAGCTTGCCAGCGAGGAGCGGATCGCGTGATCTGCGTCAAGGTCTACAGGCAGGGTTCGCAGGTGCTGGTGGCCGCCTGTGACGAGGACATCGTCGGGAAGACATTCAGGGGAAACGACATCAAGATAACCGTCTCAGCGTCGTTCTACAAAGGCGATTGCGGCGATGAGGACATGCTCGTCAACAGGCTGCAGATGGCAACGATCGCCAACCTCGTTGGGAGGAAGACCATGGGGATCGCGGTCAAGCACGGCTTCGTCGACCCCGCGAACATCCTCCAGATCGGCGAAGTGCCTCACGCCCAGATAGCGAGGATGGTGTGATTTGTTCTGCGTCGAGTGCGGGCGCGAGGGCGAGCTGATAGGCGCCCTGTGCAAGGACTGCTATTCCAAGAAACACGCGAAGGCGTCGTTGCCCGAGCATGTGGACGTCGTACTGTGCGCTCACTGCTCCTCGATGCAGACGGACCACGGCTGGAAGGACACGGGATCCGTCAAGGAGGCTGCTGAAGCGGCCATCGGGAACGCGCTCACGGTCACCAGGGATGCAAAGGTCAGAGGCATCTCCGTCCAACTGGTCGAGCAGGACGAGCGGAACATGGAGGCAGGAGTGACCGTGCAGCTGATATCGAACGGTTTGGAGATGGAGCGTCAGCTCAGCACGGTGATCAGGCTGAAGCGCGGGGCGTGCACCGAGTGTTCCAAGCAGCAGGGCAGTTACTATGAGGCGGTCCTTCAGGTCCGTGGGCCCGGTAAGTCGCTCGACGAGGCGGAGGAGCGCGAGGTCCAGCGCGTTGTCAAGGGCAGGGTGGGCTCCATGAGGAAGTCTAGCCGGGAGGTGTTCATAAGCAAGACCGAGTCCGTGAAGGGCGGGATCGATTTCTATTTCAGCACGATCCCGGCGGCCAAGAGCATCGCCCGGGAATTGCAGGAAACGATGTGCGCGGAGTACAAGGAATCATCCAGCCTCTGGGGGAGGCGGGACGGCAAGGAGGTCTACAGGATGACCTACCTGGTCCGCTTGCCTGGCTTCAACGCAGGCGATGTCGTCGAGTACCAGTCCAGGACATACTACATCAAGGGGATGTCGAGAGGGGTCGTGCATGGAATCGACCTCGTCACAGGCGAGGAGCGCGCGCTCAAGCCGAAGACCGCCGGGGAGTGCACGCTCGAGCAGTCGAGGGGTAAGATCCTCCGTGCCGTGGTCCTCACTGAGAAGGCAGGTGAGCTCCAGGTGCTTGACCCGGACACGATGGCCGTTCTGGACGTGAAGACTCCTCCCGGGTTCGAACGGAAGGGGGACCAGATCAGGCTCGCCAAGACGAAGCTCGGCACATACGTCATCAGCGATGGCTGGTAATCGAGCCGATCAGGTCTTGTTCCTCCAAAAGGAATTAATTCTAAGGTCGCTTTCCCTTGCTCGAGGCCTGATTCAACATGGTCACTGAGGAGGACATTCAGAACGCCACGGTCGAGCTGCTCCGGAAGACAGTCGTGAAGCTGCCAGCCGATGTCGAGGAAGCCCTGAGAAAGGCATACGCATCCGAGACCGACGAGGTCCCGAGGATGCAGATGAAGACGATAGTTGACAACATCGACATGGCGCTCAAGGGCAACACGCCCATGTGCCAGGACACTGGCGTGACGATCTTCTACGCCGCGTTGCCGAAGGACTGCAAAGTGGATGTGGAGAAAGGGATCATCGAAGGGGTCAGGAAAGCCACGAAGGAGGTCCCCCTCCGGCCGAACGCCGTCCACCCACTGACCAGGAAGAACCCGGGAGACAATGTCGGCGAGAGGATGCCATTCATCAATTGGAAGGTCCATGGCAAGGACTACATCGAGATCACCGTGATGACTAAGGGGGCCGGCTCCGAGAACATGAGCCAGCTCGCGATGCTCACGCCGACCCAGGGCCTGAAGGGCATCAAGGAGTTCATCCTCAACGCCGTCCTGAAGGCAGGGAGCAACCCGTGCCCGCCCACGATACTTGGAGTCGGGATTGGCGGTTCTTCTGATATCGCTATGAAGCTCGCCAAGGAGGCGCTGCTGCGACCTATCAACCAGAGGCACAAGGACCCGGAGATCGCGAAGCTCGAGACCGATCTCTTGGAGGCCATCAACATGCTAGGGATAGGTCCGATGGGCCTTGGAGGAAAGACGACATGCCTCGGACTGAACATCGAGTACGCTTACTGCCATACGGCCAGCTTGCCGGTGGGTCTCAACGTGCAGTGCTGGGCCGGAAGGCGAGGGACGGTCAGGATACATCCCGACGGAAGGACCGAGTATCCGACCCACGAGAGGTGACCAAGATGCCCAAGATTTTGAAGACGCCGCTATCCGAGGACGTTGTGAGAGGATTGAAACTCGGCGAGACGGTCTACATGGAAGGCGTGGTTTACACTGGCAGGGACGAGGTTCACCTGCACGCCCTCGAGTACCTCGAGAAGGGCAAGAAGCTCCCTGTCGATTTCAAGGGTTCCGCGCTGTTCCACTGCGGGCCGATAATGAGAAAGACCGGGGACAAGTGGCAGGCCGTGGCTGCCGGGCCCACGACATCTTCGAGGATGAACTCGTTGGAGCCTCTGTTCATCGAGAAGTTCAGGCCCGGAGCGATAATCGGGAAGGGCGGGATGTCCCAGCCGACGGTCGACGCCATGAAGACCTATGGATGCGTCTATCTGGCCATCACTGGCGGGGCAGCCGTCCTCGCCGCTCAAGGCATCAAGAGCGTTTCCGGGGTCGAGTGGTTCGAGCTCGGCATGCCGGAAGCCATCTGGATACTGAACACGGAGAACTTCGGTCCTCTGACCGTGGCCATGGATGCCCACGGCAACAGCTTGTACGCCGAGGTGAATGCAAAGGTCAAGGAGAACGAGAAGAGGGCACGTCAGAAGCTCGGGCTGGCCTGAGCCGGACTCGGTCTAGTCGGAGTCCTTCCTATTGCCCTTCGACTCTGAGAGCCGATCCTCGAGGTCACCCTGCCCATCCGCCGACACGCTGCTATCCGTCTCTTTGTCGACGTCGTCATAGACCGCTGGGGCGCTTCCAGGTGCCTGGAAGGTCCTTATCCTCAGGTAGACTGCGATTGCTAGGATTGCGATTGTAAGGAATAGTCCGAGGATCATCATCGAGTGGGGCATGTCGAAGCCGAAGATGAATCCTGGGAATCCGTGCCGGAGAGAAGTCATCGAGAACTGATGTGTAGGCGTGCTCGCGTTCATGACGGTGATGCCGCTCACCTGCATTGGCCTGTAGTTCGCAAGTTCGAACAGGAGCGTGTAGTTGCCCGGCGTAAGTCCCGTGAACGCGAATTCTCCCAGGATATTCGTCGATGTCGAGTACTGCGTGATGTTCGTCGTGACCAACGTCACCTTCACGTCGACCAGCAGTGTCCTGACGTTTCCAACGATGGCGCTTACGACTCCTCGAAGTATTGCACCTGGTATGGCCGTGAGGTTGACATTGAGTTCCTTCTCCTCACCGATTCCGATGACCTCCGCAAAGAGCGCAGTAACGTAACCTGTCCTGGATACCTGGACTGTGTGTGAGCCTGGTGTTATGTTGGTAATCTCATATGTTCCATCCGGGCCAGTGAGGTTAAAGAACGACGTGCCCAAGACAGAAACGTTCGCCCTGACGAGAAGCAGCGTGTCGGAACGGACGGTTCCGTGAAGGAGCGTGGACTTCTCGGTGAGGTTGAAGTCGAGGGTTGTCTGGTTTCCACGTGTGACCTTCACGCCCGTGGTCGTGTTGGAGTAATACCCGCTCTTCGTCGCCGTGACGGCATAGGTTCCAGGCTGGACACCATTGGGGAAGTCATAGCTCCCGTTCGAAGAGCTAGTAATGATGATGGCGGTGTTACCTATCCTGACTGAAATGTTCGTCCCGTTGAGGCCTTCATGTGTTGCTGAATCGTATACGAAGCCGGAAAGCCGCCCTGTCTGAGAGGTGAGCACAAAATCTACCGATCCAGTGATTGGCACGAAGATGTTCTTGTGTGTTTCGAGGTATCCCGAAGCATTCGCGAAAACATCGTAGGGCTTCCCCTGGGGTATTCCTTTCATGATGTACTGGCCCGACGAGTCCGTCTTGTTGGAGTACCCAGACCCGAGCGACGGTACGTACACGGTGGCTCCAGCTATGCCGACAGGCGGCATTGCCGCTGTCGACACCTTGCCCAGTATGACCCCCCCGACCAGAATGACAGTGACGTTGGTCGTACTGTTCTCTTTTGCGACCACTTGTTTCAGCGCCGTCTGGAACCCTGTGGCCTCTACGGAAATGTTGTACAGGATTCCAGTGGAGTTTCCGAGAATGCCTTTGATTATCGCCGAACCGTTGTTATCGGTCTGCGGCCAGATGGTCCTGGTGGTGTTGCCGACGATCTTCACGGTAGCAGGCCCCACCGGGAATCCACCGATAGGCCTGCCGTCCTCATCGGTGACGGTGACGTTGAACGTTGAATTGTATGAGGAGCTTAGGGTCCGGGCCTTGAGGGCTGGTCCTCGATCGTTGGGCGGCATCATGCAATCGCTTAGGAGCATCACGGTCGCCGCTGCTGTCATCAATGTCAGAAGGACGATCGCGAATGCCAACGGTTTGGGGCCGAATCTCATGTTCCTGGGCATCGTTCATCCGCTTTTCCTGCTCATCCACTAGAGCCCATAAATACATTTGGTCCAGCGGAACCAGTGCCATGAACTAATCCTCGGAAAAGCCCTTAAGGAGCATAGCATGATGGGGGTGTGAGGGTTGGCGATGAGATGCCCGATATGCGGGACCGACAATCCCGGCGACGCGAGGTTTTGTCAAAGTTGCGCAACAGCATTGCCTATAGTTCGTTCTCAAGTGCCCATCATGGTACCGAATCAAGGCCTGATTATTCAAAGCCCTCCTGCCAAGAAGATATCCGAGCGGGCTATCGCGGTTATCGTGATTGTCATAGCAGCTGTCGCCATTTGTGCCGTTGCCATTGCGACAATACTAGCCACGCCAGTCAACCCAGCCGACCTCAGAGCCAATCTGCGTTACTCGACATCACAGGAGGCCTCTGGGCTTGGAAGCGGAGGTACGGTCGCAGTATCTGGAACCATATACAACTACGGCGGTGTATCTGGCGGTGGAACGGTTAACCTTCAAGTCTACGATGGCACAAATTGGCACTACTACTCTGTTCCAACAGGGGTAGTCATTGCGGGGGGATCCGTGGCCTTCGATTATACCGTACATCTCAAATCTCTGAACACAGGCAGTGTTCAGGTCAAATACACGATAACGACTGGATAGAAGAAGGAAGAAGGATCGTCCCATGTCTCGGAAAGGCCCAGGGGGAGGAAAGGCGCAATTCCGAGAGAAGAGATATATGGTCAGCTTCTGATTTCATCTACGACGATGATGCCCAAGAAATGTCCCAAATGCGGTACCAAGATCCCGAACAAGGCAGTATTGTGTTATTCATGCCAATTCGTCTTGGAGCCCTTCGAAATTGAGAAACCCACTGCCCAATGGGCAACGTTCTGTCGCTGGTGTAAGCGCCCACTCCCCGTCCTCAGGCTCCGAGTCTCATGCCCCTATTGCGGGATGAAGCCGTTCTGATATTCTGAAGAAGGAAGAGGGTTGAGCCTCACCTCGCAAAAGTAATTACTGCTGGAGGAGTGATGCGGATACTAGGTAATGGCATTGAAATGCCCAATCTGCGGAGCTGAGAATCCCGAGGCTGCTAGATTCTGTCAGTTATGCGGGAAGCCAGTTGTGAGCGGCCATCAGTATCAGCAATTTGAGCCCCGGAAAATGGCGACGATCACAGCCCCCCAGCCTTACCGCAAAGAAGAGCGCACGAAAGGGAGCGATTTTCGGCTTGCAGCTACTCTCATCTTAGTTGGAGCGACCGTAGTTGCATCTTCTGTAGCTGCGATTGGCTATTCGAACGATCCTGGCCATCCAGAATGGGATGCTTTCTTCACATCAGCCGGGAGCAACGGCTTCTTGATGGCTTTTGTGGGCGCAGGCATGATGATCTATCTCCTGTCGCGAAGGCGTGCGTCACCGAGACCGGAGACGAAAGTGGGAGAGCCTCTTCCAGAGAAGTCCTTCTTCCATGAAATTGAACCTCCAACCATCTTTGGTGCTGTTTACGAAGTCAAGGCTCATCCTGCGAAGCGAGAGACTCAGGTCAGCGGAGTCGTGAAGGTGATCCTTTACTTGGTTTCAATGTTCGTACCCGGATTTGGTGCCATCGCAGGCGCAGCACTCTACGTGAATGCTAAGCCCAACTATGGATACGTCGGCAGGAGGTGTATGATGATTAGCGTTCTCAGTTTGATTGCCGTGACTGCGCTCATTGACATTGCGTATGCGATAGTCCATTTCTCTTCCTAAGTGGAAGTGAAGCGGGTTTGAGCCTTGTCTAGTGCTCCGTAGAAACCATCAGAAAGGCGACATCTAGGACTTCTGCACAGCTCGGAGGCGAAAAGACTTTTGTATTCCAAACGGAATTCGGGAGGCGGTTCGCTTCTGCCCGGGCAAGGTGGAGTATATGGAAGGAACAGACGAGTCATGGGGCAACGCAAAGTCGTCGAGAGGATTTGAACAATCGATCCATGTTAGCAGGGATCATTTTTCGAGGCATCTTGACCGGAAGTGTTTTGCATGGTGCGGAGTCCTCCTTATGATCCTCGTGACCTTCCAGGTATGCTCCAACCCTTCAGTTGCCGAAAAGCCATCGCCTCCTACGGGAGCCAGCTCTCCTGTGAACCAAACAGCCAATCAAACAGTGGAACAACCAGCGTTTCAGGTTTCGAATGGTTCGACTCAGACTAGCATTCCTCCTCAGCAGCCTCTCTATGGCGATTCGTCTGGAGGTGGAGTTCAGAGCTATGGAGGCGCGTTGGATCAGTATAGGTCTTCACTCGGGGCGCCCCTCGCAGATTCGCGCCTTGTCCGCGATAGTAGTAATTTGGCTTTCATCACCGCGTATGGAGTATATTCGTTCAATGCGACCAACCCCGCTGTTATGTCCTACCTCAAGTCAGATGGGATGGTCTTGTCACCTTCATCCTATTTCTCCCTTCAATCGCTAGACAAGAACACGATTCCATCTGGAGGGCAGATAGAATTGGCCTCGAACGATGCATTAGTCGTGAACTACGATCTGGTGACTTCGAGCCCAGATTCCCAGATGATGGGGCGAATGAAGTTATACGTGAATTTCGCGGGGTCGATGATTCCAAAGATGACGGCGACTGTGCTCTGGGTGGATCCCTCATTCTCAAACTGGCATATCGTCTGGCAAACAGCGCCAGGGGTTGATATGCAATTTCTTCAGATGGGAAAATCCAATTACCATTGGCGAGTTTCGAATTTCCTCGGGGAGACTGTTCCTTTCTCTGACCGAAGCGTGAATCTGTTTGACTCGAAATCATCCATTTGTCTCAATGTTGATTGGACTGACGCGGCCGAGGGGACGCTGTCTGTTGCACACAGTCATGCGTTTGCATCTGGAGTGCTGCAAGTGTCTTTCGCAAAGGGTAGGGCCATAGTTGATCCGAAACTTGTCTCCACGACCACAGGTACAGAAACGGTGGGTCTAACCTGTCAAAGGACGACTTTCAGCTACGCAGGCTTCTACTGGGCATTCTACAACAGAGGTAGCACGATATCATACAACTATAGCGCGGACGGGCTTGCATGGAGCACAGGGCTCGACCTGCCCGAGGGAACAGCGATTCTTCCAGGGACTGGGTTTGACGTGGCCCAGTCGGACAATCATGTTATCGTAGCATGGTACCAGAACGAGGCGGCCGCACATCTTTGGATGAAGATTGGCACGATATCGAAGAACACCATCACCTGGGGGGCCAAGAAGGTGCTCTGGCAGGGGAGGCTGCCAGGTGCCCCCGCTGTAGCTATTGGCACTGATGGAGCGTACTGGGTCGCGGCCCAGGTCGACAGGTTCTCCGGCAACAACACTCCGTTCTTTAATGTCTCACGGTCCTTCGACGGAATCAGTTTCACGCGGATCATGGTGAGAGGAACAGTGAATAATGCCGCGCGGAGTTGGTATGTACTGCTACCAGTTGCGGGGGGGAAGATGTGGCTAGTGGACACTTGGTATAGCGGCAATCCATCCTGGGACACTCAATCAGGAGTAAGCAAATTCGACGGGTTCTCCTGGGGGCCTAGGATTCTGAGCGGTGTTTCGCCTAATTGGATCGCCATGACTGACGGAGCGAAGTATGCTGCTTTCTCAGCGCTAGCTGGACCCGGTCAGATAATCCATATGGCATACAAGGCAAGTAACTCGTCTAGCGGTTGGTTATGTTATGCTTATTTCGACCCTGTGGCACTGAAATGGTATTCGTCGATTGTTGACACCTCAACCATTAGCTCGCCCTCGATTTCACTCGACGCTAACCTCCATCTGCACATATTCTATGCTGTTTCACAATACTGGGTATGCCATGTGGAGAAGACTGCGAACATCCTGGTCTCGTTCGGTGACTACGTCAGCTGGGGCAATCCACAGATGGTCTTTGCGAAACAAATAGGTGCCATATCATATGTGACTTCCTGGTCTCACCCCTCGGCATACTGCGCGGTACTATGGCAGGAATCCTCCACCCCAGTGAGGATATACTCCGCCACTCTGCCATTGCCGGTGGGTACCTATGGGATAGGGGGGCAACCATGGAACCGCGATGGTCTGTCTCCTTATGGCAAGTATTTCTCCGACGTTGGAATGTCAGTCTCTCCTGGTACCGGCCTTTTGACTTATACAACTGATTTGATCTCCATCCCATGCAGAAGCGGAGTTGATTTGAGCGTCTCGCTCATTTACCAGGAGCCAAGGTACTTTTCCCCTATCACGTATGATCCATATGCGTACTACGCTTTTCCGTACTGCGACATTGGCTGGTATGACGGGTGGAGCCTAGATCTTCCCTGGACGAACGGGAATGTCGTCGCGCTATCCGGAGGTCAGAACTACGTGGTTCAATGGGGCAACACGGGAGACCCAATGCTCTTTGAGAACCATGTGGGAACTCATTTCACATTGAAGCAGCACTTTGGCGGTCTCCACAGTGGTGTTTGGTATGAACTCCTTACTGCATCAGGTCTCAGATACGATTTTTCGACTAGCCTGTATATCTCGAACTTCGGCCCATCTATGGGTCTGACGAATATCACAGACCTGAGAACAGACAGCTCATTGAACCCTGCGACGTCCGGACTGAGCATCGTTAACTTCGCCTATAGCGGGAATCGGCTTGCTGCAATTACCGAGATGCAGGGGATGCACCGGAGGGTTACATTCAATTACAGCAGTACCTCGTATCTGTTGTCCGACATAACAAACCCAGACAACAAGAAGTTCTATTTCTACTACGCAGACTACGGGCTTTCCGCAGTCAAAGATCCGATGAATCGCATCACATACTTCGGTTACATGTATGATGCCGCAACTAACTCGGTCGTTCTGAACAAGACCGTTTTCCCATCCGGGTCGAAAGTGGTATACACTTACGCTCAGTTTAGCCCCAGCGGAGCAGACGTCGTCTCATGGATTGTCAAAAGCGAGGCAATCAGAGACAACCGTACCAACGCCTTGATTAGACAGACCGACTTCTTCTACAATACAGTCGCTGGGTGCGTTGTATTTGCCAATTTGACTGAGAAGGACGAAACGGGAAAGGTCCAACGATCCACGGAGTACACATTCAGCTCCAGGAACAACTACTTGAGGGAAACAGTGAAGGATCGATCTGGCATTCAACTCTCCAGGGAAGATACCTGGTATGATCAGGTTGGACAACCCTTCCGAACCGATGAGTACAATGGAAGCTCGCAGGACATCTCTTTCTCCACGTACACGGCCTATGATGACTGGGGAAACGTCATCTTCACTCGGAATGCCCTGAAGAACGAAGCATATTTCTCGTACGCGAACTCGAAAGCGAACAACTCCTTCCAGGGTGGTGGCCTTGCAAACAAGCTTACCAGCGGCCTGATATTCTACGACTCTTTCGATGATTGGAACTACTCCGACTGGTCCTGTTCCAAGTCAGGCGCAGCCATCATAACGCTAGACGCCCCAACCGATCCCCAGAATGCGCCGTATTTCGTTTTGCACCGGGGTGATTCTCCTTCGACATGCGTAGCTTCCCACGCGATTACTGCTCAAGCATCGGACTTCGTGATGCAGCTGTCCTGGTGGACCAGCTCAATGGAAAGGTGCTACATCCTCGGCAAATCAGGAGCGACCTCGCGATTGAATTTCTCATGCAGCGGCGGCTCATTCCAGTATTGGAATGCCAAGGTATGGACCAGTGTCGGTTCTTCATATGCCTATCGAGTTTGGTACGATATTGGCTTTGTTGTGCACTACAGCGCCAAAACGTACGATATCTTCATCAATGGAATGCTTGTCAAGAGTGGTGCTCCTTTGATTGGCAGTGGTGCTTTTGACAGCATCCGGATCCAGGAGGGAGATCAGACCCAAGGCGCCTCAACGGTATACGTCGATAGCATCAGACTCTACAGGAGTGTGACTGTGACTGTCGCCCTTCTCTCCGGGTACGTAGCTGAGCTTTACGATACCAATGGAACTTTGTTGAACAGAAGCAAGCAAGGCGGGGTACTGAACTTCCCGCTTCTGTCAACGAGGTCGCCGCCAGGTTCTGTGAGAATCTTCAAGCCGGGCTATTCTGCCTTTGCCATTCCAGTCGTGGACGTATGGGGCGGGGATCTCTATAGCATGGGGGCAGGTACGGTACAAACTGGTATGCCAAAGAACGCGACCGGATACGGGGCTGCTTTTTCAGGATCTAATGGTGCGATCGCAGATGACAGCTGGCCGAGCACTACGCTTTACACGTCAGGCAATGGAAATGAGGGTGCATGGATTTCGGACAGCACGAACGGGGCCTATGCTGTAAGCGGAACCAAGTATCACGTGAGCTCGTTTACCCCGGGAAGCCATTATCATGGGTTCACGAATTCCTCCACGACCATGACCGTCTCCCCTACAAACGTTCTCATCCAATACATTTGGCTGGATGCAATACCCAAAGAAATCATGGTCGAATTCCAGTTCGGTGACGGAACACTGCGACGGGCATTCTGGGGAGGTAGCGGAACGGGGGTTGACTCATTAACAACTGCCAAGAATCCGTGGCTTACCCCGACGACCCTCAAGAGGTTCCGTGTCGGGGATGTGCCGACGGTCACTGGAAAGTGGTATCAACTGACCGTGAAGGCCTCTGACCTCGGCCTCACAGCAACGTCCTCCGTAAAGGGCGTTATCTACGGTCTTTATGATGGAAAGGCGAAATGGGATTTCACCTCATGCTTCAACAGCGGTCTATACGTCTATCTGGGAAGTCATTGGAGGGACTGGGAAGCGGTACTCGTTCTTGACAACGGAGCAACTGCCTATGCCAACACCCCCAGCGACTCCGCCTCTCCCGCAATTATCGACCTGTATTCCGTGGCACGCAACCTCCCAGCTTCCGGGAGACTGAGACTTGTGGACTGGAACAACACGGTGCTCTACGAGAGTCCGTGGATTCCAGAGATCTACAACCTTGACCGTTACACTTACTCCACACCGGAGTCCTACTGCGATCCTGTAAGATTGGACATACATGACGCAATAGTCGGATCTCTGATCTATCAAGACTTTGGAAAGACGATTCAGGAAAGGACATACTACAAACGAAACTACGAAGGCGATGTGCTGGAGACTCGCTCCCCGTTTGGGTCCACCTGGGTTCGCACCCAATCTGGATACGACAAGTACGGCAATATGATTTGGAGCACCGATCCTAGCGGTCGACGGATCATTACGGATTACGGGACTTCGGACGGCTACACCTATCCGGCAGATATCAGAGAAGGAGGTCAGAATGACACGTTCGATCTAGATGCAAGCTGGACACCTTCAAAGACCAGCAGCACTGGGGATACTTCATGGCTTTCAGCGGGCTACTCAAGTGGCCAAACCTACTCGCCCCCATCATCTCTTGGCCTTTCCTTCACTGGGAGTACCTCACAGAGAAGGACTGGTGTTGCCAAGATGTGGAAGAATTATCAATCGGGCAATATCCAGTCTATTTCCTTGAGGATGTTTGTGCAAACATACACGCAGAGCGGATCTGGGGACAGTCTGGATTCCGGGATAAAGATGCGCCTCTTTGATTCCGAAGGATACAATTACGCTACATACACCTACTGGCTAGCCACTTGGCCGTGGATGACAACCACTGACCCGAACACGAAGAATCTCGGAAACAACTGGGCGATTGGGACTTGGTCGAGTCAGACAATGTGCCCGTTGACGGACTTCGCGATTGACTGGACAGGATGCGCCAACGTCTCATTCGAGATATACGAGAATATTGTGTCAAATCAGTGGTTTCCTAGCGACGCGTTCTCTGTTTTCTACGATGACTTTACTATTGACAGCTATCTCTCAGGAAAGGTAGCCTTCACCTATGACAGGTCCGGTAACGTGCTTACGACAAGGGACCCGCTGGGCAGGTGGACGAACAACACTTATGATTCCCTAGGACGCGCGATCAAGACCACAAATCCAGATGGTACGTACTGCAACTGTACATACTATGATTCGAGGAACATGGTGGTGATTTGGGACGAGCTCAGGCGCAAATCGGCCAATTGGTACGACAAGATAGGCCGGTTGAACAAGACAGAGCGATACGGTCTTGACTACGTCAACTACTCATATGAAACCTTTACCTACAACTGGCAAGACCAGATAGCATCCTACAAGAATGCGCTCCAACGCGTAACGTTGTACTCATATGACTGCTTGGGACGTCTGATCAAAACCACTTATCCAGGTGGCTCCTACTCGACGGTTTCCTACGATGATCTGAACGGTCGGGTCACCAAGACAGATGAGCTTGGTCACAAGACCACGCAGGTCTTCAGCAACATGAAGCAGCTCAATGTGACGAGGGAGTACTACACGGCGAGTGCGTACTATGAGACTAGGATGGCGTACGATGCAATTGGCAACCTCCTTACTGTGAAGGATGCTAATGGTAGGATAACGCGTATGACCTACGATTCGCTTAACCGGCTCACCAAGATCACGTACCCTGATGGGCTCTTCGAATCGGCCACCTACGATAGTTCTGGGAAGGTACTTAGCACCACTAGCCGGAGCGGCGTCATCTCTACACACTCGTACGACACCGCGGGAAAGCTGGTGAGTCTGTCTGATTATGAAGGCACGACACACTATTCGTATGACGCCGCCGGGCAGGTGGTTCAAGCAGCCAACAGCCTTGGTATCATAACCTATAGCTACAACAAGCGCGGCTGGGTGACTTGCTTGACCCAGAAGATAAACGGTGATTCGTTCACCGCGCGCTTCGGCTTCGATGCGGTGGGCAACAATCTATGGACACTGTATCCTGACCTGACCAATGTGACGCGCACATATGATGACTTCAACCGGTTGTCCTACATGATTAGGAAAGGAACTGGACCAGGGTCCGTGCTATTGCTAGATGTTGCCTATAATGTCGACGACACGATTGCAACGGAGCAATACGGATGGAGTCAAGTCACGACTTACACCTACGACCAGACGTACAAGAGGGGCTGGGTGCGAAGCATGGTCACGATGAATGGGACGAACACCCTTCTGTCGCTCACGTACACCTACGATGCGGTTGGCAATATCAAGTATATTGTAAGCGGTAGCGGGGGAAACGAGAGCTACAGATACGATTTCCTCAACCGACTCACCCGCGCCTTGACGAACACTTCTGGAAGCTGGGGCACGATCACTTATGGCTATGATGCGGTCGGAAACAGGATCTGGAAGAACGAAGCTGGCGTCAACACCACTTACACTTATTCCGGGTACAACCAGCTCAACAAGACGACGGCCGGAACCGCGGTTTGGTTCTACAACTACGACAGGAATGGGAATCAGATTTGGAAGAACAAGAGCGCCGATACAAGATACAACTATCAGTTCAATACGCTGGACCAGCTATCCAATGCGGTCAAGTGGACCTATAATTCAGGGACGAAGACCTGGAGCTCAGCTACTGTCGGCCAATACTGGTACGATGCAAATGGCGCAAGGGCGATGACAACTGAAGGGTCTGCCACGAGCGAGTACGTGTATCTTGGGCACGATCCACTTTGTGAGAAGAACGGAACCGTCTACACCGACTATGCATACGCCAACGGCCAACTGAAGGCAAGACTCGTGGGTGGTAGCACGTATTTCTATTTCGGCGACATCATTGGGAGCACATGGCTCGTCTGGAAGTCTGGTCAGACCGTCGCCACATTCTCGGTCAAGACCTACAAGCCCTTCGGAACGCCGATCATCTCGACCGGCACCGAGAAGTTCGGCTACGCTGGCGAGATCCGTGACTCGGCAACCGGCTCAGCGCCCGGGCTCTATTACATAGGCGCGAGGTGGATGGATCCCGAGCTGGGGCGATGGCTGTCGCTCGATCCGTACCTTGGAAGCCTGAGCTATCCGCAGACGCTTAACAGATATGTCTACTGTGCCAATAACCCGCTGAAGATTGTTGACCCGACCGGGCGATATTATGTCAGGACTTCTAACCCATGGGGGGGGCTCAAGCTGCCTAAAGAGTTCCAATTCCTCGCAGAAGATTGTTCGGGCGATCCACGTATGCTTGCGGGCGAATTGATACTCGCAGCTGCCGTAATTGTTTGGGAGAATAGAGAGGGAATCTGGAGTTGGTTCAAGCAAGGGGTAGCGTTCGACGTTGAATTGGGGTTGAAGTTCGGCGCGTGGGCCTTGAAGACGGCCGTCGGCATCACGATGTTTGTTCGTGGGTTGATGTACGAGGTCAAGGGCATCGCGGACCGTATGATCAAGAGAGGTGAAGCCTTCATTCATGAGAGTATAGAATACCTCAAGGGCGAGCTGAGAGAGATGAGGGACCGCCTCGTAAGAACTAGTCTCGCGATAGCAAACGAGATCAGACGGACAGTGAATGAGATTGTAGGTGCCGCAAAGAACCTCTTCGAGCAGGGCATAGCTACTGGCAAAGCTATCCTAGAAGTGGGCGAAGATTTGGTTAAAGGTGTCATCCAAGAGGGAACGAACTTGGTCGTAAAAACAGTCGTAGGAGTATATGAAGGCCTGAAGCGGCTCTTGCCAACCCTCGGCGGACCAATAAAACCAATAACGGTTCCAATCCTGAACATAAAGATAAGCTTCTAAGGCGCTACATATTCGACGGAAGCTTCCGTCTGAAGCTGCGTTCCAGAGACATCAATGGCAATAAGCAGTGGGGAACCTCTGATAGAGAAAGGTCTTCCATGCGTGGGTCCACTTCAGTGAGTTTACGGATGTTCTCAGGTAATTGCGATTCTCGCCAGGCTGTTGCTATCGTGCGGCAGCCTGCATCCACTTTGGTTGATTTCGAGCCAATCATCCGTTCGAAGCTTGAAATACGGCTTAGAACCAGCGGGTCAAAGAGGAGAAAGGCGATTGGACCCGTTGGGGCAGCATCCCGGGCGATAGGAGAAGGACGCGAAAGGGTTTGTGGGAACGAACGGCATCATCGTTTCCGGCGCACTTTTCGCGCTACCCTGGGAACGTATTAATAGGCACTCTGGATAAGTAAGCGGGATTCACGGGCGTTCCAAATGGTCACGAAGGTTACTGAGAGCCACAGTACAGAGAGAGTGCTTTCCGTCATGCACCCCATCGTCTCCGAGTGGTTCAAGAAGAAGTTTGGGGAGGTGACCGAGGCTCAGGCCATGGCGGTGCCGCTCATTCATGCGCGGGAGAGTGTTCTCGTCTCGTCCCCAACGGGCTCGGGCAAGACCCTCACCGCATTCCTCTCGATCCTGAACGAGCTGATTCTCAAGGCCGGCAAAAGCGAGCTCGAAGACCGCATCTATGCGGTCTACGTTTCTCCCTTGAAGGCTCTCGCGAACGACATAAACGAGAACCTGCTCAAGCCCCTGGCCGAGATAGACGAGCTGTTCAGGGCGAAGGGCCTGGAACCCCCTGAGATCAAGGTTGCCGTCAGGACCGGAGACACCCTTCAGAGCGAGAGACAGAAACAGGCCAGATCCCCTCCTCATATCTTCATCACCACTCCCGAGTCGCTGTCTTTGATTCTCACGACGCCCGTCTTCAGCAAGAAGTTCGAGGGCGTCGACTATGTGATCGTCGACGAGGTCCACGAGATCTGCGATTCGAAGAGAGGAGTCGCCCTGTCGGTCTCCCTTGAGAGATTGCAGGCGTGCTGCAAGGGAGAGCTCACGCGCATCGGCCTCTCAGCCACCGTTGCGCCACTAGACCAGGTCGCCGAGTACCTCGTCGGA
>Ga0315281_10000767_pt1 | contig 46159 bp, 41 predicted proteins | sample YL17G07_0_MG_FD_204540 | JGI IMG/M metagenome (GOLD analysis project Ga0315281, IMG submission 204540) | Sediment microbial communities from Yellowstone Lake, YNP, Wyoming, USA - YL17G07_0 | ecosystem: Environmental > Aquatic > Freshwater > Lake > Sediment | place: USA: Wyoming | collected...
GGGAAGCGATAGAAGCCTTTGTTAATGCTTATCGTAAAACAGCGAGACCGTTTGTGTGGAGAAAGAGGGAAGTACGGGGATCACAATTGAGAAATACTATCGCTAATTTACGCAATTAAGCACTAGAGCGCATGTGTATTGGAAGACACACAGCGTAACAGAAGTATTTTTGAATCTTCAAACATCTATTTACCACAACAACGGTGAATATGTGATTCAATAGGTTTGTTGTACCACAGACAGAAATCTATCCTCAATGGTGGTTGGATAATTATGATAGCACATTGCATAAACTAATCAATACAAATTCAATTGGATAAGCCATGTAGGACGGGCATTGTCCCTCTATCAGGCTGATACCAAGTATCTGAATTTAACAAAGTATGGAAATTTCAATTGGTGGCACAGGCTTCCAGCCTGTGAAGGCATTTGGAATTATCGAAGCAACTTTACAACAAAGTTATGCTTTGTTACGGATCAATGGCGCTTCCAACAAGATACCCCGTTGAGAATGCCGCCTGGAGGTTAAATCCGCCCGTCGGGCCGTCGATATCGAGCGTCTCGCCTGCAAAATACAACCCTTTCGTGATTTTTGATTCCAGTGTCTTTGCGTCAACCTCGTCCAGACAAACACCCCCTGCCGTTATGATAGACTCCTCAATCGGGCGGTGGCGAACGAGGGTGAGGTGGACGTCTTTAAGATGCTTTACAATCTTCTTTCTCTCCTGCAAAGTTATTTGCGACGCCTTTTTTTGAGGATCGATGTTACAAAGCCCCAGAAAGACATGAGCCACCTTCTCCGAAAGAAAGAGGGTCAGGCACGATTTTATTGTCTTGCTGCCAAACTTCCTGATCTGATGCAGCAACATTTCGTCGAGCTTTTCGAGGGCATGGTCTGGTTTAAAGTCTATGTGTAATTGAACGGGGCCGTTGGAGAGACATTCTACAATGGTTTTACTGATGTCTAAAATGGCCGGTCCTGATATACCGTAATGGGTAAAAAGCGCCTCGCCAAAATGTTCCGCAACTTTTTTGTTGCGTTGGTAGGCAATAATGGTGGCATTTTTTATAGGAGTTCCCTGGAGCGTCTTTACCCAGGTTTCCTCCGTCTCAAAGGCAATGATGGCCGGTCGCGGCGGCTGGATGGTGTGGCCTGCGGAGGCGGCCAGGGTATAGCCGTCACCCGTGCTTCCCGTAGACGGGTAACTGACCCCGCCCGTTGCAACCAACGTATTTTTTCCTAAAAAATTGCCCTTCTGCGTTTCCACGCCTGTCACGCGACCCGCCTCCAGTATCAGGCGTGAAACACGCAAGTTCTTGTGTATGGTCACGTGGCCGTCACGAAGATACGCCTCAAGCGCGTGAAGGATAGAATCCGCCCGCTGGCTCTGAGGAAAGACGCGCCCCTTATTTTCCACAACGGTTTCCACACTATAGGACAAGAGGAACGCCCTTAGCCTTTCATTATCAAACGTTTCTAAAGCGGTTCTGAGGAACCCGCCTCCACGCCCGTACGCCTGCATAAATACGTGCAAGGGCGCCGTATTGGTCACGTTGCACCGGCCTCTGGCGCAGAGAAGGAGCTTCTTGCCGGGGCTGTCCATTTTCTCAAGGAGCAAAACCTGCTTGCCCCGTTCTCCTGCGCGCCCGGCAGCCATCATACCGGCTGGTCCACCACCAATAACGATAAGGTCGTAATTATTCATTCATTTAAGTTTCAAGTTTCGAGTTTCTGATTTCGAGTTTTGGGTTTCAGGTTGTTTTGCAGGGTTTTATTTTGCAAAGGTACGTTTTAAACCTGCCGATATCATGCTTGCCGCCATCTCCAAAACTACTTCCCCCCCCTATTTCAAAGAAAACGCCACGCTGGCCGGGTGGTTTGCCGAAACGGTCGTCTTCTGATCCTCTGCCTTGTAGCGCTCATTCCAGAGTTTCACCATGTATGTGCCTTCGGGTACATTTGAAATGGAGAAGCTTCCGTCGTTATTGACCTTTGCAAAGTAGGGATTCTGCAGAACCAGGACATACGCCTCCATATCGACATGGACGTTGCACCTGAGCGTGGCAACTCCTAATTTGTTGAAGGTAAACGGACGCGACTCTCCCTGAAGCCAGGTACCCAGGTTCACGTTATCAGCGACTGCGTCGGGGGAGTAGATGTTATGCTGTACCATATCACTATTAAGAAAATCAACGGTGGTGCCTTTTATTACGGGCAGGACGTGGGGGACAAAGGTCATGTTTTTCTGATCCATAACGACATGTTCCTTTGGCGGCTCAACGGTGTTTGGCACGCATTCGACGTAAACAATGGTATTCTGGAGATACTTAGGTTTTTTGGCGGTTACGTTCCCCTGAATCATACACAAAACAGGGCTTCCCGCGCATGGCTGAGAGAGGTGGCTCATAGCAACGCTTGCGGCAAGCAGCAACACACTGAACGTTTTTATGAAGGTCGGTTTGTTACGGAACATCACGGTAAATCTCCTTAGTTAAACAAATGGTTAAAGGTTTTCAAAGGGTTGGTAAATGATAACAAAATAAGGAGTGGGCGCGCAATGGGATATTTTGCAGGGTATAGGGCAAACCTAAAGGTTCGCCCTACGTACCAACGGATTTTCCGGTGGCATTAGCTGGCGCTGACACATGGCTCTACGATCCATTTTAACAGGAGCTTTTGGCCATATCGCAACAAAGCTGCAATCAAGTTATCGTTATCCTCGAGGATAAATATATCGCCACTGGAAACGAAATAGGTAATTTGGCGCTGAAATGGTTTTGGATGTTGTTAAAAATCCGTAGCAGAAGTATAATAATATGAATTTGGTGAGAGTGATGAATATTTGTCTGAATAGGAATATTATAAAATGGCAGAGATAGGAAAGGTGAACGAACTTACGGTTGTTAAGAAGGTTGACTTCGGTGTTTATCTTGACGGCGGAGATCTGGGTGAAATACTGATGCCGCATCGGTATGTTCCCCGAAATTGCAGGATTGGCGATGTGCTTGAGGTTTTTATTTACCTTGATTCGGAAGATCGTATTATTGCCACAACGGAACGTCCTTACGCCATGGTCGGTGAAATTGCCTTACTCAGGGTTCTTTCGATTACCCCTGTCGGGGCGTTCCTTGACTGGGGGTTACCCAAAGATATCCTGGCACCTTATAGTGAACAAAAGCCCAAGATGCAGGAAGGGAAATCATATATTGTCCGGGTGTATCTCGACAACAGCAATCGTATCGCTGCCTCTTCGAAACTGGATAAGTATCTTGACAGAGACACCAGCAGCCTTCAGGAGGGGCAGGAGGTGGGGTTATTTATATGCAATCAGACCGACATTGGGTACAAGGCCATTATAAATAATTCGCACTGGGGGGTGCTTCACTTTAATGATGTATTTCAGCCGTTAACGAGGGGACAGAAGATAAAAGGGTTTATTAGAAAAATACGGGCAGATAATAAAATAGATATTAGCCTGCACAAACCCGGTTATGAAAAGGTCGATGAAGTGGCGGATACCATCATTACTGCCCTGCAAAGACAAGGTGGGTTCATTCCGGTAACAGATAAGAGTCCCCCGGAAAAGATTTATTCATTGTTCCAGATCAGTAAAAAAACGTACAAAAAGGCAGTGGGCGCCCTTTATAAAAAAAGAATGCTTACGATTGAGGATAATGGTATTAGGCTAAGCAATAAAAGTAACGCTAAGTGAAACGTTCATAGGGTGAGAAAAAAATATATGACTGTTGATAACAAGCGAAATGTTGATGAGCAGCCCAACAATCCCCTGCACGGAATCACGCTGGAAATGGTTCTTACCCGGCTGGTAGAACACTACGGTTGGGAAGAAATGGGAAGTACCATCGATATCCGGTGCTTTAACCATGATCCAAGTATCAAGTCCAGCTTGGCATTTCTGAGAAAAACCCCCTGGGCAAGAAAAAAAGTGGAAAATTTGTATTTGAGGTCAATAAAGTACTTTGGAAAATAAGCATAAAACATAGAGACACAAAACATTACCATTTCAGAAAAGGTGTCAATGGTGGTAAAAAAACTACCGAAAGATTAATTTACGGTGAACCAATACGTAAGGAAACTTTTCTATGTTGCGTTGCAGACAGGTGTTTTGTTACATGCTGATAGTAAATGCCTTGATTTGTCATTTCGCGTATGCTGAAGAAACGAAGAAAATTCAGGATAATTCCTTCCTGATTGAGGAGGCTTACAACCAAGAGGCCGGAGTTATCCAACATATTCAAATGTTTCAGTATATGAAAGAGAGTAGAACCTGGGGATATGCCTTTACTCAGGAATGGCCTGTTTTTGGACAAGCCAATCAATTTTCATACACCATTCCAATCAACAATCTGGATGCCCCGCTCGAAAAGTCAGAAATTGGCGATATAGCGCTGAATTATCGTTATCAGCTTATCTTCGACGAGGCACTTGCTCTTGCCCCCCGTTTTTCTACGCTCTTTCCCACGGGGGATTATAAAAACGGCTTTGGTAGTGGCACACTTGGGTATCAGGTAAATATTCCACTCAGTATAGAACTTTCCGACAAATGGGTGACACACTTCAATATGGGATCAACTGCGATTCCGGGGTCTAGAGAAGAAGGGGGCGCAAGCGCCGATACCTTTGGATTCAACCTCGGCGCCAGTGTTATCCGGCTTGTGTCTGAAAACTTTAACCTCATGTTTGAAACCGCGTGGAACTCTTCTGAATCTGTTCTGTCAGACGGCACAAAAACGAGAGATAACGCACTGATCTTAAATCCGGGACTGCGATATGCTATTAACTGCGATTCAGGACTGCAAATAGTGCCCGGAATTGCATTTCCAATTGAAGTATGTTCTTCGGAAAATGATTACGGTGTGCTTGTGTATCTTTCTTTCGAGCATTCTTTAAGTAAAAAAATAACGCCTCTTCACTAAAATCTGTGGATAAGCAGAGTCGCCGGATATCGAGCAATAATGTATCCGGGTTAACCGGCTTCTGTAGTCAAGTGCTTTTTGTTTGCAGCTCTTACGTGTTATGAGTTCTCTCGTCCGACCGCCGTCTGCGGCAATAAGTTTGCATATACCCGGCAAATCGCGTCGGCGAGCTTTTCGGGATCGTGGCGGATCAAGTCTTGCTTTTCCCAGAGGATGCGTTTTTGCTCAAGGTCTTCAACCAGATCGGCCATTTTGACGTTTACTTTCAAACGAGAGACGCTTTCATCCATCAGCACAACGCCTGCCCCTTCTTTTTGGTATTTTTCAAGGATTGATTTACGGGGGATATTGTTGTTCACGAGGACGTAGTCCAGCACCCCTTCACCTAAATACTTGATAACCGTGCTAATGTGGTTGAAAACCTTGTATTTGTCTGTTTGGCCGGGCTGAGTAACGATATTGCATATATAAATCTTCGTTGCCGTGCTTTGCCGGATTGCATTTCTGATGCCCTGAACCAATATGTTCGTTACCAGGCTTGTATAAAGGCTACCGGGGCCTATTACGACGATGTCTGCTTTCAGGATTTCTTCTATCGCCTCCGATGGTGCCGCCGCGTCTGTGTTTTTTAGGAAGACGTTCTTTATGGGCGATTTTCCCAACCCGCGCACGTTGAATTCCTCCTCGACGTAGGAGCCGTCTTCCAATTCTGCGCAGATGTGTGTATCGGTCAGGGTGGAAGGGATTACCTTTCCACGAATATGGAGTATCCTGCTGGCGGTCTTAATGGCTTGTTCAAAACTGCCCGTAATGTCCGTCAGCGCGGTCATCAGCAGGTTTCCAAGACTCATGCCATCCAGCGACCCCCTGTTAAAGCGGTACTGAAACAGTTGGTACAATTCCCGTTCCTGCTCTTCCGTTTCAGAAAGGGCGACGAGGCAGTTCCGAACGTCTCCGGGGGGAAGTATTCCAAACTCAGCCCGTAAGATACCAGAACTTCTGCCGGAATCTGTCACACCAACTACTGCGGTGAGATGTTTGCTATACGTTTTTGCACCTTCCAGCAAAATGGGAAGCCCCGTGCCGCCTCCGATGGCGACAATCCTAAGCATCTCCGGTATTTTCCCCACGTTATTAAGCTGAAGAATCGTGGGAATCTGAAAGATACGTTTTATTTTAAAGTCCGGTTTGTCGTAACCGTTATCAACTGGTTCATTTTTGAACCTGCCATGCAACATTTGAATAGTTGTCATGCCCATGGATTTGGCAATCCGTAGCTCATCCCGCACCCTATCACCCACCATAACGGTTTCTCCCGCACTGACGGAGTGCCTTCTAAGGATATCGAGGATGCAATCTTCCATGCGAAGACCAATTTCCTGGTCATTAATGATTATTTCATCAAAGTAGGGTTTTAATCCCAGTATTTGTATCTTTTTTTCCTGTCGCTCGTACACACCAACCGTCAACAGAAAGAGCTTGTGGCCTTTGCCTTTTAATTCTTGCAGGGTTGGTATGACATCGGGAAACGGTTTGATCTCAACAACTTCACTACTATTATATGCCTTGTATGCAAGACTGACCAGCTTTCTATCCGCCCGGTATCTGTTCACGATTTCATTGAACACGAGGTGGTAAGGTCCGTATTTTTCGGTAAGTTCCTTTTGCAGAGAATACACCTCTTCCTCGCTGCAAGGTAATCCTGCCTCAACCATTGCCTTGGCTGCACGCCTCCGCGATGCGTCGATAAGCGAGCCGGTGCAATCGTAGAGGGTATCGTCCAGATCAAAGATTACAGCCTTTATTTTCATATTTAGTCCTTACGATAAGTGTTGTTTTCGTAATTTGTTCACGAATATGTGGGCGCACCGTATTGGTTCTGGGATACGGTATCCACAGCAAGTCCTCAAAACTGTGCTGATGGCCAGCGCCAGCGTTATTTTATGCCCAACAGAAACGAAAATAGGTTTTGTATTTACTTTTGTTCGAAGCGCCACGCCAACGGTCTTGTTCTTATAGAGGAGTTTTGAGTACGCGCCGGCGACATTTTCCACGTCGCCATGCTCACCGACCAGTCTGCTTTTCGCGCACCCGATAGAGGGCGTATCAAGGATTAGTCCTATGTGCGACGCCAAACCAAAGTTGCGGGGATGGGCAATGCCCTGTCCATCAAACAGGACAACGTCAGGATTGGCCTTTAGTTTTCGGAATGCCCTAAGCAGGATGGGCCCCTCACGAAACGACAAAAGGCCTGGGATATAGGGAAATCGCGCCTTGCCCATGACCGCGCACTCCTCAATCAATTCCAAATGGCCGTTTAACCGAAACACGACAACTCCCGCAAAAAATCGTTCACTCTGTTTATCGTAGGAGATATCCGCTCCCGCTACGGTCCGTATTGCCCCCCGTTGTTTTTTAAAAACCAATAATTTCTTTAAAGCCGTTTGAACTTGAACGGCCTTTTTACCGCTTATCCGCCACGAGTGTAGTTGTTCAAACTTCAATGAAATACCTAAGTAAAAACGTGACGGTTCACGTGATATTTATAACGAATAGAAGACAACCACCGGTTGTTTATGAAACAAAACCAATTGTCTACGGAATAATGCAAATATCCCCCCTGAGGGTATAACAACAGTAGCCCACTGCGTGAGAGGAGGGTAAGTGAGAAATGCCCGTTATTTAGCCCCGTAGTGGCATCACAAACACCCTTTTATTTACCACCAAAAAGTTACAAAAGGCTTAATTTAACACGTTCGGTGGAAATGGGACTCGTGTGTTAGGGGGCTTCCAACTCTTCTATCTTGGGCAGGTCGTGAATATCTTTTAAGCCAAAGCACTCAAGAAATTTTTTTGTTGTGCCGTAAAGCAAGGGATGCCCCAGTGATTCATCCCTTCCAGCAACCTTGACAAGGTCTTTTTCCATAAGCAATCGAATGATTTGGCCAGACTGTACTCCCCGTATGGACTCAATGTCTGCCCGCAAAACGGGCTGTTTGTAAGCAATAATAGCCAGCGTTTCAAGAGATGCCTGGGAAAGCTTTGCTTCGCCCGATTTTTTTCGCAGCTTAGCTATCCACTCATGGTAATCCGGTTTCGTATAAAACCGATAACCGCCTGCAACCTCTTCTATTTGGAAAGACCTTCCCTGCGACTCGTAATCGGTCCTTAAAAGCGCGACAGCCTCCAGAATCTTGTCATGTTCGACGTCGCCGATGATGTCCGCAAGCTTACGGAGGGTGATCGGTTCTTCGGATGCGAAGATTAGAGATTCAACGATAGGTTTGATTTCTTCAGCGGTTTTCATAAATTTATGGATTAAATTTTACTTATAGGCAGATTGCGTCAATGGCCGGAGCAACTATTTAATTTTCCATTCCGTTGGTTGAATACTGTGCGTAACTTTTTCAAGGGCATTCTGCACCGCATTGATTGCCGCCTTTGTAGATATGGTAGCGCCGGTAATGGCCAGTATCTTTTCAGGGTCAGGCGTCTTTGTTACGACGAGTTGACGGCTCGTTTTATGCATGAACTGCTCCTGAAACCACGGTTGGGGAACGTCGGCAGACCTGGCTGACTGTTTCATGTTTTTTGCCTTTTTCGCTTGTTCCATAATGGGTAATTTCCAGGATGGAACGCCGTCGTCATCAGTAAATGATTTTACGACGAAGGACTCCCCCCCTCTTCCAAAGATCAAGCTCCACCACGTTGCGTTGCTTTCCACCTCGGTCATCTTTGTACCGAGTCCGGGGGTTTCGTTTTGCGCAAGGACGCTGATGCCGAGGACTTTTTCAAAATGGGCATCTACGCCTACCATCACTTTAATTTTGCTCGAATATCCCTGTGCTTCGCCGCACGCCGCATAGCCGAGAATCTGGCCGGACTTGTCGATCCCTTTATAGATACGGTCGCTGTCCGGCGCATTGGCCGGCGTGACTTCTACCGGCTCACCTTCCAGCCCCGGCAACACCTTATACAACGCCTCCGTGCGAGCGGCCTGCTCCTTCTTCTTGATGGTGTTCCTTGTCAGCAGAAACGTTGATGACACGCCCAAAGATGCCAGCAGAGAAACAATGGTTAACGTTATCGTATATTGAGCCTTCTTTTGCATCTGTCTTAAACCTTCTTTATTTTAGAACCATACAACCGCGGTTTCGTAAACCGGTCAATAAGCGGCGTTGCAGTATTCATGAGTAGTATAGAATAGCAGACGCCTTCAGGATACCCGGAGTAAAAGCGTATCAGCGCCGTCAGCGCCCCGGCGCCCACGGCAAAAATGATGAGTCCTTTTTTTGTCAGGGGAGAGGTGACCATATCGGTGGCCATAAAGAATGCCCCCAGCAGCAAACCGCCCGCAAAGACATGATAAAACGGGTTATTAGCCCAGGGCGTTACGACCCGTGGCGGTAAAAACATGGCCATGAAAAAAACGACGGCAATATAGCACGTGGGAACGTACCATTTGATGTACCGTTTATAGATCAGGTAAAAACCACCCAGCAAAAGGGCAATTGCCGAGGTTTCTCCAATACAGCCCGGAACGTTTCCGATAAGCAATTCGGCGAACCGATACGTTTCAGCGCCCGCCTCCTTTGCCAATGGGGTTGCCTTTGTTACGGCGTCTAACAGCTTGCCGTCGGCATCAACCTTCATGATGTTGTGGAAAAGTTTGTCCGGATTCAAAATGCGCCAATCTGAATTGATGACGGCCGGATATGCCACCTGCAGGAATGCGCGCGCCGCAAGCGCCGGATTCCAGATATTGTTTCCTAACCCGCCAAAGGTGTGCTTTACGATGGTGATGGCGAAGAACGAGCCTACCACCGGCACGTACCACGGAACGCTGGGCGGCAAGGTGTATGCAAGTAATATCCCCGTAACGATGGCACTGCCGTCTTTGATGGTGCTCAAAGGGAGTTTCCTTAATTGCAGCACAAATATTTCCGAACAGACTGCAGCTAAACAGCTTAAAAAGACGACGTAAAGGCTGTAATACCCAAACACAACGGTACTCGCAATCCCCGCGGGAATTAAGGAAAATACTACCCCCCACATGATCCTGGGAATGCTATCAATGTCCCGGATATGCGGAGACGCGCTCACTATTAATGAATTGTTTTCTTTAACCTGTTCGGCCATGGGAACTCTAAGAAGTTAAATTTCTCATTATTTGATTTTCAATACGTTATACGCGTCTTATTGGCGAAAATGTGTTACATTAGGCCTTTCGGCTTTAACAACGGAGGTAGGAACCAACTCCTGTTGGCGATAGGCATAAGCACACCGTTGAGCATTGCCAATCGCCGTCAGGAGACGGCTCCTACCAAAACTTTGAATTTCCTATACATCGGGTTATGCCAGGCACGGATAAATCCGTGCCTACATTTATCTATGCCTTTACCTTTTGCTTTACAATCTCTCCCTTTGCAAATTTAATGAGGTGGACGATAGGTCTCTTTGCAGGACAAATATAGCTGCAACAACCGCACTCCTTGCATTCCATAGCGCCGTTTTCCTTCGCCAGGTTGAACTCTTTTGCCTCACAAATAATGCTTAACTCACTGGGGTTGAGTCCGTAGGGGCAGCTATCTATGCAACGTCCGCACCGTATACAAGCGTGCGACTCCCACTGCTGCGCGCCCTTCTGCACAAGGATACCACCCGTACCTTTGATGGTGACTGCCGTATCAATTTTACCCTGGGCAATACCCATCATGGGTCCCCCAAAGATAACCTTGCTTATATTTGGGGAAACCTTTGCCTCGTCCAACAACTGTTTGATAGGCGTTCCCAACCGTACCAGGAAATTCCGGGGATTATCCACGCCATCCCCCGTAACGGTAACGATTCGCTGGATGAGCGGCCTTTTGAATTTTACTGCTTCATAGATGGCAAAGGCAGTTCCCACGTTAATTACCATTGCGCCTACTTCAAGTGGTAATTGGGTGGGCTTAAACTCACGGTTCAACAGCGCCTTAATAAGCTGATGTTCGGCACCTTGCGGGTACTTCACCTCAACGAGGTCTATTTTAATGTGGGGGTCATTTGCTAAGATATCTTTGAAAAGGTTATAAACGTCCTCTTTATTCGCCTCAATGCCGATGTGTGCCTGCTTGCACCCAATACACTTCAACACCAGTTTCAAACCCTGGATAATCTCGTGTGGTTTGTCCAGCATAAGCCGGTAATCGCAGGTGAGGTACGGCTCGCATTCCGCGCCATTCACAACAACCGTATCAATGGTCTTGTCTTTGGGAGGGGTAAGCTTTACGTGTGTGGGAAAGGTCGCTCCGCCCAATCCGACAATACCGGCCGCCTGAATACGCCGCCGGATATCGTCTGAAGAAAGCGCGTCGAACGCTACGGGCAGTTCTCCGTCGTCAAACCAAGCATCTTCTTCCGTTTTTTCTATAATTACTGCAGGTGATTTTGCACCCGTGATAGGATGCGGCCAGGGTACGACGTCCATCACCTTGCCGGAGATAGAGGCGTGCACGTGGGCGGAAACGAAACCCTGCGACTCGCCAACCATCTGCCCTTTCATAACAATATCGCCTTTTTTCACCAACGGCTTGCAAGACGCCCCGATGTGCTGTCCCATAAGCAAATAAGCCGTTTTGGGGACGATGGCGGTTACTTCACTTTTCTCCCTTGTGAGGTGTTTTCCGTCATCTTCGGGATGTATGCCGCCAACGAAGGTTTTCAGTCTTGATGTTTGATGCGTTGTCATAATTTTAATGGGCGCTTCACCGGATAACGCGGTAGCTGTTGCCTTGTCATAATGGTAATTCTAAAATACTCACCGGGTTATCTCAATGCGCGATCAATCTGTCTTATGGCCTGTTTTAAACGCAGTTCATTTTCCACAATAGCCAACCGCAAGTAGCCCTCTCCATTTTCACCAAAGGCCGCGCCCGGCGCAACGGATACTTCTGCTTCGTCCATGAGCTTAAAGGCAAAATCCACCGAACCCATTGCCTTCCACTTTTCGGGGATGGGCGCCCAGACGAACATTGACGCACGCGGCTTTTTAATGTCCCACCCGATACGGTTCAATCCGTCGCAAAGCACGTCCCGCCTGGCCTGATAAATCTGCGCTTGTTCTTTGGTATATTTGTTACATTCCCGGAGCGCTATGATTGACGCGATCTGCACGGGCTGGAAAATACCGTAATCGTAATACCCCTTTACCTTCCCCAGTGTGGCAACAATCTCTTTATTTCCCACACAAAATCCCAACCGCCAGCCTGCCATATTAAACGACTTCGACATGGTATTAAACTCCACCCCGATATCCTTGGCGCCTTTCACCTTTAAAAAGCTCGGCGGCTTAAAGCCGTCGAAGGCAATTCCGCAATAGGCAAAATCGTGGACAACGATAATATTGTACTTCCTGGCAAAGGCCACAATTTCTTCAAAGAATCCCAACTCAACGGTAACAGCCGTAGGGTTATGGGGGAAATTCAGGATGAGTATTTTGGGGCGTGGAATAGCCCTCTCTATCGTATTCATCAAGTTCGGCAAAAAGGTCTCGTCATCGGTAAGCGGCACGCTGACGACGCTGCCGCCGGCCAAATTCACGGCATGGATGTGAATAGGAAACGCAGGGTTCGGCACGACGGCGGTGTCGCCCGTCTCCAACAACCCCAAACACAGGTGGGATATCCCTTCCTTTGACCCGATAGTGCAGATCACCTCTTTTTCAGGGTCCAGGCTGACGTCGAATTGCTTTTCGTAATACCGTGCAACCTCACGCCGCAGATTAAACAAACCGCTGGCGGAGACCGTGTAGCGGTGGTTTCTGGGGTCTTGTACGGCCTCGCACAATTTCTGGATAATTGGCTGCGGAGTAGGGTCGTTGGGATTTCCCATACCGAGGTCAATAATATCGATGTTGTTACGTCTCTTTTCGTACTTTAACGCATTCAATCGGCCAAAAAGATAAGGCGGTAATTGCTTAACCCTATTTGCAACATTAATAACAAATTCTTCAGGCATTGGATATTTTTATAGATAAACGATGGCTATAAACCCCCATTTGAGGGTTTATTGAGTATTAAATTAAAGAATCCGGACAACACACTTACTTGGTGTTCAGATTTTTAGTGATAGACGCGCTTTCTACCAGATTTAAGAGCCACGGGCTGAGCCTTTCCTTGTATTGCTGATTTCTGGCAATTTTTTCCAACTCCCCTCTTACCGATTTAAATCCCTTGCCGCTTGCGGCCTTTTTACCGGTAATTTTAATAATATGGTAACCGTAGTCGGTTTTAATGATATCACTGAGCTCTCCAACCTTAAGGCTCGCCACTTGCACGCCAAGGCTGTCTTTTGGACTAAAGGGCTGCATCTTTCCGCCTCTGGCGGCGGTCACACGGTCGATAGAGTCACTTTTAGCAAGCGTGGCAAAATCCGCGCCCGTGCGTAATTTTTGAAGCACCTCCTCTGTCTCCCTGCGGGATTTGCAAACGATCTGGCTGGCTTCTATCTTTTCACCGTATTCCAGTTCATAAACCTTTTGGAGGTCTTCTTCCGTAACGGTAATGGTTTTTGCTAAAACCTTTTCGGCAAGAACTTCTATTTCCGCCTGTTTTTTCATCTTCCTGGAGAGCCTTTCCTCAAACTGGGCGAGGCTGCTCCTCATTTTTGCCAACTCCTTGTCAAGGTCTGCCTTGTCCTTGATTTTATAATTGGCCATCAAAGCGGCAATCTCACTCTCAACTAAGGTTTTCAGTCTTTGATCCACTTCCGCGCCGGTGGCGTTAACACCGTCTTTTTCCGCCGCCTGGTAAATCAACGTCCTTCTGATAAGCACGTCCAGGGCATCCTCTCCATACGTCTCAACCAGCAGATCGTAAAGGTCCTGCTTCAAGACCTTTTTATTGTTAACGATGGCAACGATATTTTTGTCCTCAATAACCGGTTGATCGGTTTTCTGTGGAGAAGGGGTAGCTGGGGGCGGAGGTGCGATCTTCTGTGCAGGTGGCGTACTCTTCTGAGCGGGAGTTTTAGAGCTTTTTGATGTTTCTCCCAACACGGTTTGGGCAAAAAACACACTTGTAGAAAACACTACAACGGAAAAAAATGGTACAACTGCGGGGATTTTTATTCTTACAAACTTCATAATATAACGAATAACCGTACCTATAGGATGATTGGTATTAAAGTAAATTTGATTTTTGATTATATCACAGTTAAAATTACAGTGTCAATGTTTTTTGGAATGCGGCAGGGTTGTGCCCGGATTACCGTGAAGATTTTGCGGTACCGGCAGAGAAATACCGTGCGTTCAAGTTCCGGCTTAAACTGCCTAAGCTGTTCAAACCATTCAAGCGGTTTACAGGAGTTCAAAGATGTCTGTGGAAAATCCGGAAGTAACGGCAATCATACTGGCTGGTGGCAAAAGCCAAAGGATGGGGTCAAATAAGGCGCTCCTGAAATACGGAGATACCACCTTTATTGAGCGACAAATAGCAAGGCTCAGTAAAATCTTCCGTGAAATCATCCTGTCTGCAAATGACGCAAGCATCTATGCGCATCTACCTCTGCCCGTAGTACCCGATGTAATACCGGGAAAAGGGCCGCTCAGCGGTATCTGCGCGGGAATCATGCGTGCCACAAACCATTACACCTTTGCGGTCGCTTGCGACATGCCATTTCTTAGCGAAAAGGTAATCCTTCATCTCAAAAAATTTATCACGGACTACGACGTAGTCGTCCCCCGGACGGAACGCGGCCTGGAACCCCTGCACGCGTTTTATTCCAAGAATTGCATTGCACCCATGCAGCAGTGCCTCAAAGAGGGGCGATTGAGGGTTATCGACTTTTTTTCAGAGGTAAAGGTAAAGATTGTCAACGAGGATGAACTCAAGACGATAGACCCTTCCATTCAACCGCTCATCAACCTGAACACGCCGGAAGAATATAATACTTATTGCAATCTTGAAAGTCGCCGGCACTTCTCATAATAGCATCTGTTATTACAGCAGTGAAGAGGCATAGCCGTAGTTGAAGTTGAGGAAGAGGAAAATGTGTCTCAGATTAAATACGCCCATTAAGAATGACATCTGATTGGATATAAAGTTTTTATCCTTCAATCTTTTTGGAAAACGATTGCAAAGTCTGGCGGTTGTTATGACCACAAAAAATCATTTATGTTGACAAATTGGCATTTATTTGTAATAGTAGTAGATTACGATGTTTTTTACGTCTTAATTATGTAGTTTAAAAGGCTTTTATAACACAATTTAATCTTTTGTATATAGCCGCTACTATTCCGTCGCGGCTTTTTTATTGGTAAACAGTTTTACCGGCGTAACACTACGCGGTGTATCCAAGGAGTATTATGACACAATTAGTAAGAGACGACGTGCGGAATGTGGCAATTATTGCCCATGTTGATCATGGCAAAACGACCCTTGTAGACCAGTTGCTCAAGCAAAGCGGCACATTTCGGTCAAATCAGCAGATACAGAATGTGGAACGGATTATGGACTCTAACGACCAGGAGCGTGAGCGCGGCATTACTATCCTGGCAAAAAACACCGCGATTAACTATGCGGGCGTAAAGATCAATATAATTGACACCCCAGGCCATGCCGATTTTGGCGGTGAGGTGGAACGTATTCTCAATATGGCTGACGGCGTATTACTCCTGGTAGACGCTGCGGAAGGAACGATGCCGCAGACAAGGTTCGTGCTCCGCAAGGCGTTGGCTTACAATTTAAGGCCGCTGGTGGTAATTAATAAGATTGACAGACCTGAAGCCCGTTGCGTCGAGGTGCTGAATGATGTTTTTGATCTTTTTGTCGAATTGAATGCAACCGATGAGCAGTTGGACTTTACCGTGATCTACGCAAGCGGACGCGATGGTTACGCAAAGATGTCACTGGACGAACCCAATAAGGACATTACGCCGTTGTTGGAAACCATCCTTAAATATGTCCCAAAGCCCAAAGGAGACGCCAGCGCACCCTTGCAGATGCAGGTGGCGTCATTGGACTATAATGACTATGTGGGAAGGATCGGTATCGGGAGGATTATCCGGGGAACTATCAGCATCGGCCAGCAGGTCGTGCGAATCGATAAGAACGGCAACCATGCGATGCACAGGGTAACCGAGTTGTTTACCTTTACAGGACTTGGGCGGCAGCCGGTAAAGTCGGCAATGGCAGGTGACATCGTTGCCATATCGGGGATTGAGAATATCGATATTAGCGATACCATCGCTTCCCCTGAAAAGCCGGAAGCCTTGCCCCAAATCAGTATCGACGAGCCAACCCTCTCTATGATATTTTCGGTTAACAATTCCCCCTTTTGCGGCCAGGACGGCAAGTACGTTACCAGCCGAAATCTGAGGGAGCGGCTCTACCGGGAACTGCGGTCAAACGTGGCGCTTAAAGTGGAAGACACGGCGTCGCCTGACGCCTTGCGCGTTTCAGGACGAGGACTCTTGCATCTTTCGGTATTGATTGAAAACATGCGGCGGGAGGGATACGAACTACAGGTCTCCAAACCAAAGGTAATTTTCAAGGATTTAAAAGGGGAAAAGGCGGAACCTGTTGAGTACGTGGTAATCGACGTGCCGAAGGAATATGAAGGGCAGGCAATTTCCATGCTCGGTTCGCGTAAAGGGGAAATGCTCACTATGGATACGAACAAAAACATTACCCATTTTGAATTTAAGGTGCCTTCCCGTGGGCTGATCGGGCTAAGGAACCGGTTGCTCAGCGCCACACGCGGAGAGGCCGTGATGTACCACAATTTTTATAATTACGAACCTTACAAGGGTGACATTGCCCAACGTATTCAAGGTGTTTTGATTTCTATGGCTGGCGGTGAAGCGACCCCTTACTCTCTGGACAGCTTGAAAGATCGAGGTGTTATGTTTGTGAAGCCAGGAGACCAGGTATACGAAGGCATGATCGTGGGAGAACATTGCGAACAGAACGACATCTCGGTAAACGTCATTCGGGCCAAGAAGGCCACCAATATCAGATGCGCTAACGCTGAAAAGGGGATCAAGCTGCAACCACCCAGAGACTTTTCCCTGGAAATGGCTCTTGAGTATATTGAAGATGATGAGTTACTGGAAATTACGCCCAAAACCTTTCGGTTAAGAAAGAAGCTGCTTACCGAGAACGAACGCAGAGTTACCAAGAGGCAGGCCGCCCTTGAACCCGTCGATTCATCGGCAGTGAAAACCGCGTAACGTATTGTTTTTCGGAACGTCAAAATAAAAAAGCAGGCTGTAATGCCTGCTTTTTTATTTTATCATAGAATAAAACGGGTAGAGCGCTTACTTGTTTACCATACCTTTGAAGTCTTGCCCGGCAGTAAATTTTACCGTCTTACTGGCCTTTATATTGATGGTTGCCCCTGTTTGTGGATTGCGTCCCTTCCTGGCCTTTCTGCTGCGTACGGAAAAAGTGCCGAACCCAATTAATCTGACTTCCTTACTTTTTTTAACGCCATTCTTAATGCTGTTCAATACCGAATTAACCGCTTGTTCTCCGCAAGCCTTTGATATTGCACATTCCTTTGCTACCACCTCAATCAATTCCTGCTTATTCATCCAACATTCTCCTTCAATAAGTGTTTATATGGTAAGCTACGATACGCCAAATTCAAGGGTAGGATACCTCAAACAGTTATCTGAATCAAGTATTTTCTGGATTTTTTTAAAAAATATTTTCGCGCCCAGGACTGGCCTTGTGGGCGGAGACCTTGTTTTATTACTCAAACTTGCCCCATTTGGTCAGTATTAAGGCCATTTCCCCGTGTTGGAAATATGTGTGTTTATCTTCCGTTTCAATCATACCTGCTTGATTGTCGTGCACAGACAAGTCCAGGATATTTGGATATATGCTGGAAAAACAGGGCGACAAATAGTTTAATTATATCAGGATTGAACAACCGCCCGGAATGGGTGTTAGCCACCTTAACAGACATAAAACATCCGCTGGAGAAAAAATGACTTTACAAGAAAAAGGAATACCCGGCAATGTACGCCACACTGCCGGCCTCTTTACCGATCAGGACATCTATCTCTTTAAAGAGGGGAACCATTTTCAGCTTTACAACAAACTCGGTTCCCACCTGACTTCTGTAAACGGAGTGCAAGGCGCATACTTCGCCGTATGGGCGCCAAACGCAGAGCGGGTTTCTGTTGTCGGCGATTTCAACCAATGGAATAAGGAGTCGCATCCCCTGGCTGTCCGTGGCGACGGCTCCGGCATTTGGGAGGGGTTTATTGAAGGCGTTGAAAATGGGACCGCGTATAAATACCATATAACTTCCAGGTATAATAATTATACGACGATGAGGGGAGACCCTTTCGCCTTCCGTTGGGAAACCCCGCCGAAAACTGCTTCACAGGCGTGGGACGTTGCGTACACGTGGAACGACGCCGTATGGATGAAAAACAGGCACGCCGTACATTCGTTGCACGCGCCTATGAGCGTTTATGAACTCCATCCCGGTTCGTGGCGACGGAAGCCGGAGGAAGACAACCGGTTCCTTACTTACCGGGAAATGGCCCATTGTCTTACGGAATACGTAAAGGAGATGGGTTTTACGCACGTGGAATTTTTACCCATTACGGAGCACCCGTTTTACGGGTCGTGGGGATATCAGGCGGTGGGGTACTTTGCTCCCACCAGCCGGTACGGAACTCCCCAGGATTACATGTATCTCATTGACTATTTGCATCAAAACGGCATCGGCGTTATTCTCGACTGGACGCCCTCCCACTTCCCCGCGGATGAGCATGGGTTGGTCTATTTTGACGGCACACACCTCTACGAACACGCCGACCCAAAGAAGGGATTTCACCCGGACTGGAAAAGCGCTATTTTTAATTACGGTAGAAACGAGGTGCGAAATTATTTGATAAGCAGCGCGCACTTCTGGCTTGATAAGTACCACATTGATGCGCTCCGGGTGGACGCCGTAGCATCAATGCTGTACCTTGACTACTCAAGGCGGGACGGTGAATGGATACCTAATGAATACGGCGGAAAAGAAAATATCGAGGCGATACAGTTCCTGAAAAGGTTTAACGAATCGGTCTATAGCGCTTATCCTGACGTGCTGACCATAGCGGAAGAATCAACGTCATGGCCCCTCGTTTCAAGGCCTACCTACGTTGGAGGCCTTGGATTCGGCATGAAATGGAATATGGGGTGGATGCACGACGCCCTGGACTATTTTTCAAAAGATCCGATTTACAGAAAATACCACACAAACCGCCTTACCTTTAGCATACACTACGCCTTTACTGAAAACTTTATCCTCCCCCTTTCCCACGACGAAGTGGTTTACGGAAAACTGTCGCTGATCGAAAAGATGCCCGGCGACGAGTGGCAGAAATTTGCGAATCTCAGGCTGTTATTTAGTTACATGTATGGACATCCGGGCAAGAAACTCCTCTTCATGGGCGGAGAGTTTGCCCAAAGGAGGGAATGGAACCATGACGAAAGCCTCGACTGGCACGTCCTCCAGTCCGCGAATCATCAGGGAATACAGCAATGGGTAAAGGATATGAATCGCCTGTATAGAAGCGAACGGGCGTTGTACGAGCTTGATTTCAGTGGCGATGGGTTTGAGTGGGTAGACTTCCAGGATTTCGAGCAAAGCGTCGTGAGCTTCCTGAGAAGGGGAAAAGAAAAAAACAACGTCATCCTCGTCGTCTGCAATTTTACCCCGATACCAAGATGCAATTACCGGGTTGGTGTGCCTATGGGCGGCTTTTGGAAGGAATTATTAAACAGCGACGCAAAAATATACGGCGGCAGTGGACGGGGAAATCTAGGAGGCGTGGAAGCCGCTCCGTTGCCCATGCATGGGCGATACTATTCGCTTTCCCTGAATTTGCCTCCTCTAGGAGCACTTTTTTTGAAACGGCGGGAAGATGGCGTGTAATAGGCGGACGAATATGTATACATTCACGGCCACTTTTACCGGCCGCCGTGTGAGAACGCACGGCTTCAGCCTTGATGTGTATTGTATTGCATTAGTACACTGCGCTGGAAACGACCTCCAAGTGCTTATCTGCCGTACAAGATACTACGTCCATCAGACCTGAAGGTCTGAGCTACACGGTATTTTTGGGAAGACACTATGGTCATAAAATCCATAAAAGACATTCCAGACGATGAGATACTTTTTCCCGGAACCCCTGCCTGTGGAGGGTGTGGCGGGCTTTTAGCCCTGCGGCATTGTTTAAAGGCTTTGGGGAATAAGACCGTTATTGTAAACGCCGCCGGGTGTTTTACCCTTCTTTCTGTTTATCCCTTCACCCCCTTTGCGAATTCCTGGCTCTACACCGCAATGGCCTGTGCGCCTGCGGGGGCGCAAGGCATACGGGATGCGCTGGACATATTGATAAGAAAGGGGCGGCTCAATGCGCAGGAAGACGTAAAGGTGATTGTCCTGACCGGCGATGGGGTCGCTTACGATATCGGCATTGCATCCACTTCGGGGGCAATCCATCGCAACCTTGATTTTTACTACATCTGTTCAGATAACGAGGCTTATGGAAACACGGGGTTTCAGTGGTCGGGGGCTACGCCCTTTGCTTCAAAAACAGCCACAACGGCTGCCGGCAGCGCAAATCCGACCGGCTCTCAACTGGTAAAAAAAGACCTGTTTGAAATATGGAGAAGCCACAAACCACCTTATCTGGCAACGATTTCACCCTCGCATCCGGTTGATTTAATCAACAAATTCCAAAAGGCAGAACAATTTAAGGGGCCAAAGCTCTTTATCAACCTTTCACCCTGCCCCCCCGGATGGTCGGTTGACGCTTCCTATTCTGTCAAATTTGCGAAATTAGCGATTGATACGGGAGTTTGGCCGTTGAAGGAGGCCGTTTCTGGCGACCTCAGACATACGTTTATTCCGGGAAGGCTCAAGCCTGTTGAGGAGTACTTGAGAGATCAGGGGCGGTTTGCACACCTTTTTAAGCCGGTGAGGCAGGAAGCTGCTTTGCAGAAGATACAGGAAATGGTTGACCGGTATTGGAAAGAAGTTAGGGAAAGAGAATCGCTATAATTCGGCTCAAATAAATCGTAACAGTCCCCCATATCCCTTTAAACGATCCGTGTTCTTTATATCCCCTACAACCTCTACAGTACACGATTGCAGCGATGGCATGGGTGAGTGATAAAGGAGGTTGCAGCCGTGAACGTAATGTGTTAAAATTCGTTCCACTGTTTACATGGTAAAATAGTTATGCAAATTTCTTTTGGAGAATAAGAAGTGATGGAAATGATAGTAAGACGTTTATATATCGCTACCGGTATAGGTGGCGTGCTGTTCTTATCCCTCTGTGGCTGCAGCAAGAAGGAAATGCCTGAAGGTGTTAACGCAGCGAGTAATGCGGGCGAAGGGGTAGAAATGGCTGGCGAACAGGCAGTAAAAAAAGAAGAGGTCAAACTTCCTGAAAAGATGACGGCAAAAGAGTATTATAACTATGGACTGGAAGCCATTAAAAAAGGCGGTTTTGATACGGCAATTGCTGCATGGGAAAAGGCCATAGAGATTGATCCGGGGATGTTTCCTGCCTATGGGAAACTGGGAATGGCTTATTACACTCAGGGCAGATTTAGTAAGGCAAGTGAGATATACCGGAAAGAGCTGAAGCTGAACCCCAATGACCCGATGGTCTATTTTAGCCTGGGCGTAGTCTATCGTATGAACGAGCAGTATGAAGACTCTATCGTCATGCAGAAGAAGGCGCTGTCGCTAAACCCCAAGCTTGCCTCCGCCTATAATGAACTCGGGTTGACATATTGCAAACAAAAAAGGCTTGATGAAGCGATTGCTGCGCATAAGGAAGCGTTGACGTTAGACCCAAAGCTTGGAACGGCGCATAATTATCTAGGTGTCGTATATTTGCTAAAAGGGATGAGCGCCGAGGCAGAAGCGGAATTCAATGAGTTTAAGAAGTATGAGGCGGGCAAAAACATCTCTCCACAGCATGGCGCGCCCTCTTCTCATTAAATTATACCTTCAACAACTTTTCCATGTAGAGCGAAGAGCCTCTTCGCTCTACAAACACAACTTGGAATTTCCTATACATTAAAATTATGCCTTCGGCTATTTGAGGGTGATTACAAAAGGGGATTTCTGCCGGCCATCCTACCTCATGTTTTTATAGTGACTAATAGACGACCTCAAAGACTTCTACATTTTTCTTCTTCCCTTTAACGGCAATGCTACCCAGCTCTTTAAATTCAAATGCATCTTTAGTGGCTTCGTAAACGTTGCGATCTACGAGTATTTGTTTTCCCTTTGCGATGGCTTCCAGACGTTCCGCGATATTAACCTCGTCTCCTATTGCAGTATAATCCATGTGCTGCGGCGACCCGATGTTTCCTACAACTACTTCTCCAGCGCTGATTCCGATGCCTGTATTGAAATTATCACGTATCCACTCATTCTTTATTTCAGACAGGCACCTTTGCATCATAATGGCAGTCTTAACGGCTTGTTTCTTGTTATCTTCACAGCTTGATGGCGCGCCAAATATGGCAACGATCATGTCGCCTACAAACTTATTTACGGTACCTTTATGATTGAAGATAATTTCCACCATTTTAGTAAAATACTCATTAAGATATGCAACCGTTTCTTCGGGAACAAGCTTCTCGCAAGTAGAGGAAAAGTTCCTGATGTCAGAGAATAAAATTGCAATGTCTTTTTTCACGGGATTCAATGAGATACCTTCTTTATCACCAAGAATATTATTCACAATTTGCGGGGAGATATATCGGTGCAAATAGGTCTTCACGCGCTCTTCCATTAGTCTGTTCTTATGGAGTACCGCGTTCTCAATGGCGGATGCCACCTGTGACGATAGTATGCTCAGAAGTTTCATTTCACCGGATGTATAGACAACGGGTGCATCGTTGCTTATATTTAATACCCCAATAACCCGGTCCTTCACCTTTAGCGGCGCACAAAGCAAGGAGCCTGTTTTCTTGTTTCCCGGCACGTACCTTGCGTCACGAGCTACGTTATTAACAATTTCGGCCTTACCCGTAGACAGCACGATACCGGCTATTCCTTCTCCTGGCTTAAATCTAGTCTTTGACGTGTATTCAATGCCGGACGCAGCCACTATTTCAAGCACATCATTCTTCAGCAACATGACAGACGCATTTTGCACATTTTTTATTAACCGCTTTGCCTCGTCAATCGCAACCCTCGCAACATCTTTAAGTTCCAAACATACAGATATTTTGTCGGCAATGTCATAGAGAAGCGTTAATTCTTTATACTTATCAAGGGTATCAACAAGGAGCGCCTTTTTCTCCAGTTCTTTGTTTATGAGAAACGTAAGAAGGGCAGCCATCGAAGATGCCTTTGTGTCTCCGGCTACCCACCCAACAACCTCGCCTGCAAGTTCAACGGGATATCTACACGGCAAAACAATGTTTTTTGTTTCGCCTGATTTACAAGACGGGTTTCCACTGTCGAAGCTTATCAGCAGCATGCCATTGGCACCCTGAATATCCATGCGGGCGTTTAGGGCTTCGGCAATACCGGTTATGGCAACGGATACATCGTTTTTGGTAATAAATTTTTGGAGGGTTATTTGAGCCATGTTTTTTGATCACATTCTTAACAGTACAATGCTTTTGTAGTATCAAAATCAGGGTTGTGGCCTGAACCATAGAGTTTTGTAACTTGAGATTGTATTAGAACAAAAACCAAAAAGGATTGCAACTTTTTAATACCCGTCTGACCGGCTGAACTGTTACCAAGTAATTGACAGAAAATGGTAAAACCACTATATTCTGTGGATAGATGTAGTGAAATATAAAGCGGGAATGCAGTAGATGGCACATTGTTTGCGCAAACTCTTCCCGGTGTCAAATAGTCCAACAATAAGGCCTCTTCCCGCAATAACGCGTTGATTTTTTCACCATACTATGTTAGTCTTTTAAACATACCGTGGGGAAGTTTCGGTCACTTTTAACATTTTATGAAAAATAACGGTTCTGCCGGGTAATACTATTATTAGGCTTATCATAAAGTTACTTCATATTATTGGGGGATAGTAGATGTCATCGAAAGGGACGATTCTCGTTATAGATGATGAAGAAACTCTTCGGTACTCGATTAAAGAGTTTTTAGTTGGACAAGGATATGAAGTTATTGCAGCCGGAACTTGTGAACAGGCGTTAGAGAAGATACACGAATTCCTGCCTGACCTTGTGCTGTTGGACCTTAGGCTGCCGGATATGAGCGGTCTGGAACTGCTGGAAAAAATTAAATCAAAAGACGCCCATGCATTAATCGTTGTTATGACCGGGTTTGGAAGCGTGGATTCTGCGGTAGAGGCAATGAAGATCGGCGCTTACAATTACCTGGAAAAGCCTTTTAAAATTGACCACTTAAGATTGGTCGTTGAAAAGGCGTTAGGCACCCAGGCATTACGGAAGGAGGTGCTGACGTTGCGCTCGCAGCAGGCGACGTATGGCGATGAACCGGAAGGGGTGATTATCGGGAATAATCAACAAATGAAGGAGATTTATACCCTTATCCGACAGGTCGCCAAAAGCCCATCGACAACGGTGTTAATACAAGGCGAGAGTGGCACGGGAAAAGAACTGGTCGCTAAGGCTATTCACCGTTTAAGTTCGCGAAAGAACGGGCGTTTTGTGGACATTAACTGTGCAGCGCTGACGGAGAGCCTTCTCGAAGCGGAATTATTCGGATACGAAAAGGGGTCTTTCACCGGTGCGGCGACGACGGGAAAACAGGGACTGTTCGAGGTTGCAGATAAGGGCACGATTTTTTTGGATGAAATCGGGGAGATGGGAATTACCCTGCAGTCAAAACTTTTGCGCATCCTCCAGGAAAGGCAGTTTAAGCGGGTAGGCGGCATTCAGGATATTAAGATTGACGTGCGGGTTATCGCCTCAACAAACCGCAACCTGGAAGAAGAGGTGGACGCGGAACGTTTTAGAAAAGACCTTTATTTTAGATTGAAGGTGTTGCCCATCTATGTTCCGCCTCTAAGGGAAAGAAAAGACGATATCCCGCTTTTGGTAAAACATTTTGTTCACAAGTATAACACGGAATTTAAGAAGAATATTCATCATATACCACCGGAAACAGAAAAGATACTTACCGAATATTCATGGCCGGGAAATATCCGGGAATTGAAAAACGTAATAGAACGGGCGGTATTGATTGCGGGAAAAGAGAGCCTGCTGCCGGAGTTGGTCGCCCCCATAGAATTAATAAAAAGATCCTACGAAGAGCCGCTTATTACTACGACTACCATAGCTGCTGCTGGCGGCGAAAAGCCCGTAGACTGCGGAGAAGGAGGGGGAAAGGTGGACGGGCGTTCCCTGGCAAATATCGAAAAACAATATATTCATAAAGTTCTTAAGGAGACCTCGTGGAGACGGACCGAGGCAGCCAAAATACTCGGCATCAACAGGACTACTTTGTATAACAAAATAAAAGAATATGGGCTTGAACCGTTGCCGTAATTCTCGCAGTATATGCTGAGACATCAATTTGTCATAGTGTTACGATACTTTATTCCAGCATCATAAAACACTGAAGTGAATATGAAAACCTCATCACTAGAGGGATAAGTATGAAAAAGAGAATCTTACTCGTTGACGACGAAGAAACCTTGCGATTGGCCTTGCATGAAGCCCTCACGGACGATGGCTATGAGGTTGAAAACAGCGGCGACAGCGTTAAGGCCTTGGAACTTGCAAAGAACAACACGTATGATTTGGTTATTAGTGATTTGAAAATGCCAAACATGGGCGGGTTACAGTTGGTTGCCGAGCTGAAAAAACTCCATCCTGATATTAAGCCCATCATCATGACTGCATATGGTTCCATAGAGACCGTGATTGAAGCAATGCACATCGGTGTCGTGGATTTTCTTACAAAACCATTTAAAATTGAACAAATCAGGGGTGTAATCCGGCGGGTGTTAAACGCCGCGCCGCCCCCGCCAACAAGCAATAACAACGGGAAAAACAACACCGGGTTGAAAGTTGAATATAAAAATGCTGTTCAATCGGCAGACGCATTCTTTATCGCACAAGATGCGGCAAATACGACAAGCCGGGTATTCTATGATTTTGTAAAAACAGACACCGGAAAGGCCTTCTTCTTCGGAAGCGTTCCGGACGAGGTTGAGGCAGAAAAGCTGGACGTAGTAATTAAGACGGTCTTTCGCCACTCATCAAATGTGGTAAAATCTTCCGCTGTTATGCTGCGTGAAATTAATCAACATCTTTGCAATAATATTAACGACCGCTTCCCCGTAACATTGTTTTGTGCCGTACTGGATAAACAAAAACAAACCCTTTGTTACTCAATGCAGGGTGAAGAACTGGCTTGCTTTCAGAGTTTACCGGGTAATAATAACGAGATCGTCATGCTGGAATCCTCTCCCCAGCCTTTGAATGTGTTTCCTGCAATAAGGATTATGGAGAAAAACGTATCTTTCACATCTGATAGCAAGATTGTTTTGGTATGTAATAATTCGTTGTCAAAAGGCATAAAAAAGGGGATAATTGCGGTTGATACCCTGAAAAACATACTGTCCGATTCGATTGCGCCCGGTTGTGAAGATATGGCAAAAGGCATAAAACTTCAGATCGAGGGACTCCGCGATCTGGGTATTGTGGAAAAAGGCGCGGCTGTGATGGTTTCAAACCTACGGTTTCAGGATGAGGCGCCCGGCGATTTCTTTACGGCCATACCAATTCCCCTTGTGAATTATGGAGAAACGGTGAAACTTCTCGATGAAAAGTTGGCGCTTATGGTGAAGGATGATTGCCTGAGGCATGAGATTATCACTTCTACCAACGAGGCGGTGGTAAACGCCGCGTCTTTCGCATATAAGCCGAATGAAAAGGGACAGATATCAGTAAGGATGTGCCGCCTGGGAGACGAAATCATTGTCGAGGTGTGTGATCAAGGCCGCGGTTTTGACGCGCAAAAGCGCATAACGCCTGAAGCGGCACTGGACAACGATCTGACCAAAAAAGACGGGCGAGGAATATTTATTATAAAACAGTTGATGGACCGGATGGCCGTACAATCTTGCCCCAATATGGGCACTACGGTTTACATGGCAAAGCGGATAATTGAAAATGAAAATTGAAAAATACGAAATTGAAAAGGTCACAATACTAGCGCCGTCGGGAAATTTGGTATACGAAGAGACGAAAGACCTCGAAGCCTTTTTGGAAAACGTGGCCGATGTGTCACCTTACGCTATCCTTGATTTGGCAAATACGAAATATCTCTCCGCAAAAGCGATAGGACTGATTGCTTCTTACGTTAAACACTTTAGAGACAATCATGGCGGACTAAAACTTACCCGGGTAAATAAAAACCTGAAAAAGTTATTCGATATTACCGGGTTGCATACAGTGGTAGAAATATTTGAAAATGAGGACATTGCCCTGTCTAGTTTTGGCAACCAAATTGGAAAACTGGAAAAAATATCCTTATGGGCTAAGGAAGCTGTTGCCTAGAAACTATTACGAAAGCGAGCATAATCATGGCTGAACTACCTGCACAAGATCAAAACCCAACGCAGCAGGCGCAAGAAACACCGGAACCGCCTCCAGATAGTGTACTGGACGTTCATGAGGAGGCACTGCTGGCCAAAGAACGCATGATGAAGATAGACGACGCCGTAGACGGCCTTGTAGACGCCGCTCAGGCCGGCATTAAACGCCGTTCATTGTTTCGGCGGTTTGGATTCGTCGTTGTAGTACTTTTGCTAATCGTAGGGGTTGCCGGTGGTTTGCTTTTCTTTCAGTGGCGTTGGATTAAATCCTCTGCCCAGGTTATTGTAAAGATGATGGATGAAAAAATGCGGGAAACTATTAAGAAAAGTTTGGACGAAACCGTCAACAAGTCGGATACAGGAGGCGTTCCCGTGGCTGAGGATGCCGCCATCCAAAAACACGCCGGTGGAGGAGCACCAAAAGGGAGAGAAGACGTTGCGCCCGTGGACAGCTCAAAGTTTATCATCGAGGCAAACAGGGTATACGAGCAGGGAAATTATGAAAAAGCGGCAGTTCTGTATGGGAAAGGAATGGATAAATCCCTGCCCTTTAAAAACGAAGAATTTGTAACTTACCGGCTGGGAGACAGTTTTTTTAAAACCGGAAAATATAACGAGGCGTTAAAGGTATTTCAAGTGTTAAACAGCGAGTACGTAAATAGCCCATATCGTTTCAAAAGCTTATTTAAGACCAGCGAGTGTTGCGCCGCAATGGGAGAGCTTAAAAAAGCCCGAAAAATGCTTTATACTATTATAGCTCAGGAAGGAAAATGCGTTGAGGAAGACGATACGTCGATTATCGTAGACGCCTATTTCAAAATTGCGGATTATTACATGGAAGAAGGCAAGCGGCTTCGCGCGACAAACGTTGAAGAAACCACTGATTCTGCTCAGCCATTGGCTTACAATAAGGAATAGCCATGATACAACGAACGCTTTTAAAAACATTGTCCATACTGTGCCTTGTTAGCGGGACGGTTGCCGTCTTTACCGTACAAGGTGAGGAGACGCCTGACAATTCCCAACAGGTACAGGAAGCGCTAAACCTGGAAAAAAGCAATTTGGAAAAACTTCGCACCCAATTGCGTATCCTTGAGATGGAGTCGAATGAGGATGAGCAAAAACCTGGGAAAGCAGACGTGCGGATAAAGTCACTGGACGTTGGCGCACAAGAGGACAGCGTGCCGGTAGTGATTAATCCAAATGAGAATGTTATGATAACAAAGGAAATGGGGGAATACGGCGTCCCCCTTTACTCGATTGACGCAACCTTAGTGCCGGTATCGGACATATTAAATGCGTTATCCGCCAGTATGGGCAAAAGCATCATTGTTGACGAAGACGTCGATCCGATGTGCTTGGCGTCACCCTTAACCATCTCCATCCGGCAGAATCCCCTGCAAGACATCCTGGAAGTTATCCTTGGGGCACGCGGACTGGAATTTACGCGGGACGATAATTCTATATTTGTTACCTCGCTGTCAAAACTAAATTTATTTACAGCTTCTGAATACTATCGGGATAAAGGTGCCCATCTTTACCAAAAAACACAAATAAAGTATCCGAACGATCAACGGGTGGTAAAAGCGTATTTTGCGCTGGGAAACTATTACCAGGAACTGGGATTTCACTTTCTTGCACTACAGGAGTACAAAGTTATCCTGGATAAACACAGAAACTCCCCATTGAGAAAGGATGCACTGCTGCAGAGTGGCCGCTGTTATGATAGTTTAAAAGACCCGGAAAATGCAAGACGGGTATATTTCGCTTTCCTGTATAATTATCCCGAAGACCTCTTAGCCGGCGGCAACGCCCTTTTAGCAATAGGAAACTCATTTCAGCAGCAAGGCCTTTACACAAAAGCAATTGACATCTACGACAAGATTGTCCGTGAGTATACGGATGCGGAAACGGTAATGTTGTCCAAATTCAACACGGCAAAAACCCATGAACTAATGGGGAATTACAAAAGTGCCATACAATCATTTCTCTTGGCGCGGGAAAAATGCCCCGTTGAGCAGCTCAAGCCGGAGATTGAATACCACATAGGCAGTTGCCTGTATTTATTAGGCGAATATCAGGACGCCGGAAACGTGTTGGGTAATTTATTAGCATCCTATGATGACGGAAAATTTACTGAAAATGCGGGCTTTTTGCTTGGTGATTGTTTCTACAAACAAAATGATCCTTTCGCAGCGTTTCAGATATACAAAAAAATGGTGAGCGCTTATCCTAACAGCGATAAAGCCCCACAAGGAATTTATTATATAGGAAAATGCCTCAATGCCATGGGTATGCAAGAGTCCGCTATAAAGGCGTTTAGCGACGGCGCTCAGAAATATCCTAATGATTGGTATGCAATCAGAATGATGTTGGAAATTGGGAAGTGCTACGCTGATGGAGGCAATTACCGGACTGCGTATAACGTCTTTGATAGTTTTGTAAAGCAGTACCCTAACAGCGAATTGCACGTGGAGGGCATGCTGGGAATGGCTGATGTGCTTTTCTATAGCAATGATTATGAGAAAGCCATAAACAGTTATTTAGAACTGTTAAAGAAAGACTGCGGAGATAACATCAAGAATTACGCTTTCAACCGCATTGGAGATTGTTACAAGTCCCTAGGGCAACCGGAGAAGGCCACTATGGCTTATAACACCGTGCTAGGCAAAAGCGATGGTACCATTCAGAACGCCACACAGCCGTCGGATACTACTGAAAATACCGGAAAGACGACAAAGGCGATGTAATAATAATGGCTGAGCCGCTCAAGCTCCTTTTCTGAGTAATCTTCGCCAAGTTCCAAAAAATCAAAGGAGTATCCATCCTTGACCACCAGTTTTTCCGGAAAGGCTTTATCAAAGTTTGTCTGATGCTTGCGCTGGATATGGTGGGCGCTAGTGGATTCGAACCACTGATCCCTTGCGTGTGAAGCAAGTGCTCTAGCCACTGAGCCAAGCGCCCATTGATAGAAAATAAGAACCGTTACGTCAATCTTGCAAGAAAGCCGTGCATGCCAGCTTTGCTTGTTTCGGTGGTTTGTGCAAAATTAATCACAAAAATTCGCAAGTTCAACCAAATATAAGCGGGGAAAGGCATCCACCTTGTGTGGCAGTTTAGGTGATGTCAGTAATATTGGAAAACAACCCCCTGTTTTCCCCGTTTTTAAGGGGGACTTCAAAAGTTCTACTTAAAAAAGAGGACGCGGGTGGTGCATTCCAGGGATTTTACATACCAGTTGCATGATTACCGCCTTGCAAAATACTCACCGGCAGCCCGGCACAATCTTTCCCATGACAACCGCCTCCCTCGCGCCTGTAGCGCTGGGGACGTTGTTGCAATTGCCGGAAATGGTTTCATGTGCAAGGATGGCAAAGGCAAGGGATTCTCTGACATTAGGCGCAATACCAAACGCATCAAGGGAATGTATCGCAATGGACGGCCCAAGATATTGTGCAAGGAATCTTACCAGTGTACGGTTATGGCACCCGCCACCCGAAAGGATAACCTCTGATAATTGGCGCGCCGATAATATCCATTTGTTATAACTGTCCGCAATGGTGTACGCCGTAAACGCCGTAACAGTTGCCAGCAAATCGATACCTTTTATACCGGAGTGCGTGGCGTTTTCGTATAGCTTGTCAGCAAAAGACCTCCCGAATTCTTCGCGCCCCGTCGTCTTTGGCGGCTGCTTTGATAGATAGGGATGCCCAAGGAGTTCCTTCAAAAGGCCGTCATGAACCTTCCCCCCTGCCGCCATGTTTCCATCCTTATCAAAGGCGCATTGATGGTTAGTGATACGCTCCGCTATACGGTCAATTATCATGTTGCCGGGGCCTGTGTCAAAGGCAACAATATCATCAATAGCACAGTCCTTTGGTATAAAGGTGACGTTTGCAATGCCACCGATATTCTGCAGTGCACGCCCTTTTTCTTTGCTACGGAACAGAATAAAGTCCGCATAGGGGACGAGGGGGGCGCCTTGCCCGCCGGCCGCCATGTCGCGCGGACGAAAATCGGCAACGGTTGTAACGCCCGTCTCCTGGGCAATCACGGACGGTTCGCCAATTTGGAGCGTAGATCGTGTGCCACCCGGATATGTGGACGATTGGGCATTCGGCAGATGATAAATCGTCTGCCCATGCGATCCGATGAGATCGACGTCCGCAATAGCAACGCCCACCCTTGCTGCAATTGATTTTGCCGCTTCGGCGAACAGTTTGCCCAGGTAAAAATTTAACGGGCAAATCTTATCGACAGTGCTGGTTTCCGGGTTACAGGCGTCGAGAATGGCCGTTCGTGTAGCGGCGTCGTAAGGATAGGTGTCAAAGGCAAGGACGTGTACCTTTGTATCCGTGCCATGTCCGGAAATATCTGCCAGGCATGCGTCAATGCCATCGGCGGATGTCCCCGACATAAGCCCAATAACCTTCCTGGGATTCTTGTTTTGTAATCTCAGCAATTCTTTTAACATGATACACCCGGCTACGTTTGCTATAAGCCTTCCGTGCGGCGAGTAAAAGACAGGAAAATAAAGAAACAGCTTACCGCAGTGGGCACGGAGGAGGCAGAGAAATAATAAACCGGTTTACCACTCTTTGCACAGAGTGTTATTACCTAAACAGAATTTATGGATATTCAGATTATAAAGGAACCAGAATTCTTACTTATGCCAATCCCCCCCTACCGGCGGAGGAGAGTGGTCTGCCACATCTCCGTAACTTCCGTACCCTTGTGAATCACACAACAGGCACGGACAGAGAGAGTTCGCTCATGCCGCCCATAACGCCACCAGGCTTAATACGCATGGGAAACCGGGTGCTGTATTTCATTATAACAAGCGCCATATAAACTGCTATAATGTTATTTAATTAATTATACCACAATAACCATTCTTCTTAAAATGGATTTCCTTGACAGGAATATGCCTCTGTGATACAAATATGTTTTATTTACGTTAAACTATAGAGAATACACTGATGCGGATACTCAGGACGTGGAAATGCGACCTCGGCAAGGAAATTGAAAAACTTAAGCAACAACTCAGCAATTTGGACGGCCTTTCTGATCACCGGAAAACGGTGCTTACGATTATTAGCAACGTCCGCAAGCAGGGCGATAAGGCCGTTATAAACTACAGTAAACGATTCGACAAGGTCTTACTTTCGGCGAACGAACTCAGGGTAAAGGATTATGAGATCGAACATGCCTACGGAAAGATATCCATCGCGTTTGTAAAGTCCATTCAACGTGCTATCACAAATATACGGACATATCAGGATCATATACGGGTGCGCAGCCCACGCCCCATGAAGGCAAATGGCATTATGCTCGACACCCGCTATATCCCGCTCGACAGCGCTGGCGTATACGTCCCCGGCGGCGCGGCCTCATACCCATCAACGGTGCTTATGAACGCCATACCCGCTCAGGTAGCCGGCGTGAAACAGATTGTTATGACAACACCGCCCGCAAAAGATGGTACCATTCCACCGGAACGGCTGGTGGCGGCCAGGGAATGCGGGATCGGCGAGATATACAAGGTGGGAGGCGCGCAGGCGATTGCCGCCCTGGCCTTCGGCACCGAGACAATTCCGAAGGTGGACAAAATCGTTGGCCCTGGGAATATCTTTGTGACACTCGCCAAAAAAGAGATATTCGGACACGCCGGTATCGATATGCTGGCAGGCCCCAGTGAGGTATTGATTATAGCCGATGACAGCGCAAACCCGTCGTATGTGGCGTCCGACCTGTTGTCTCAGGCGGAGCACACGCCGGGTATCTCCATACTGGTAACCTTCTCTGAGCCGTTAGTTGAGAAGGTGATGGAGGCGTTACAACACCAGTTGCCCCTGATCGACCGGGGCGCGGAGACTAAAAAGTGTCTTGATAACTACGGGGTCATCGTCCTGGTGAGAAACATTGAGGAGTGCGTGGAGATAGCCAATACCCTTGCGCCGGAACACCTCCAAATTATGACACAAAAACCTGAAAACCTTTTGCCCGGTATCAAGCACGCCGGGGCGATCTTTTTGGGGCATTATACGCCGGTAGCGCTCGGCGACTACATTGCCGGGCCGTCCCACGTGCTGCCCACCGGCGGCACTGCGCGATTCTCTTCCGGGTTATCCGTTAACGATTTCCTGAAGAGATCGAGTGTGATACGGTATTCCAGGACAGCCCTCAAAAAAGCCTGTCACGATATTACGGAAATCTCAGAAGCAGAAGGCCTCGGCGCACACACACAATCGGTAACAATTAGGCTTATTTAGAGTAGCGCAGAGCGTCTTAATGTGGCATTCCCACGCCGGAGCGTAGGAACGAGTATGTGTAGGGACACGGTGCCCGTGTCCCCGCGTGTAAACACAAAAAAAACGGTGGAAAATTCCAATCCACCTCCTGCGCCCCCGCCAGCAGGGGACATAACGGGTTCAATACAAATAAGGAATTAGTGGTAATTTACAGATTCACTAACTTAACACGACAAGACAAAGGCGTGGGAAAAAACGGGGATTTGTCTTTCGTTATTACAAATACCACGTAAACGGTAATTGATTTTTAAAGGAGTACGTAGTTGACTTACTTTCGAGACAATATAGAACGCATGTCGGGCTATACGCCCGGTGAACAACCTAAGGATGGAGAATACATAAAACTTAACACCAACGAAAACCCCTATCCACCGTCGCCCGGCGTCTTAAACGCCATCAAAGACGCGTTAAACAAAGAGTTGCGCCTGTATCCCGATCCGGTGGCTACCGCTGCGCGGGTGAAGATTGCCGAGGTGTTGGGAACAAAGCCGGAGCGGGTTATGGCCGGGAACGGTTCCGACGACGTCCTGTCCATCATTATACGGAGTTTTGCAGGCGCAGGCGACAAGGTCGTTTTCCCCTATCCTTCTTACATGCTCTACAAAACACTCTCGGAATTGCAGGATGGTGCGGCTTGTGCCATAGATTTTGCCGACGACTACTCGCTCCCCGGCGATTTCGTGGTGAAAGGGGCAAAGGTGACCTTCATCGCCAATCCAAACTCCCCTTCCGGCACCATGATATCCCCCGAAAAACTATCTGAAATTGCTGCTAAGATTGACGGCGTGCTGGTTATCGACGAGGCTTACGCGGACTTTGCCCACGATAACTGCCTCCGCCTGGTGGAAAAACACAGCAACGTCCTCGTCCTGCGCACCCTTTCAAAATCCTATTCGCTGGCCGGCATACGCTTCGGCTTTTGCGTCGCGCAGGAGCCGCTCATTACGGGCATGATGAAGGTAAAGGACTCGTACAACGCCGACCGCCTCAGCATCGTCGCGGCAGTAGCGGCGCTGGACGATCAAAAAACCATGAAGGCGCACGTAGCAAAAATCATTGAAACAAGGCGGTACCTTGCCGCCGCATTACAGGAGATGGGATTCTTCGTGTACCCGTCTGAAACTAACTTCGTCCTGGCGCGGTGCAGGAAGGGCGTCTCCGCGCAGAATCTGTACCTTGCCCTCAAATCACGCAAGACATTGGTCAGGTATTTCAATCTGAGGCGGCTGGACGACTGCCTTCGTATTACCGTAGGGACAAGGGAAGAAATCGAAACCTTATTGAAACATTTAAGGGAACTTTATGACAAAAAGAACGGCATCCGTTAATCGCAAAACAAAGGAAACACACGTTGAGTTGACGGTCAATCTTGACGGAGAAGGAAGCAGCAACGTCAACACCGGCGTCGGTTTTCTCGATCACATGCTCGACCTGTTCGCCAAACACGCCCTCTTCGACCTGCATATCAAGGCCACCGGAGACCGCGTTGTCGATGACCATCACACCGTTGAAGACGTTGGTATTTGTTTAGGGCAGGCCGTGAAAGAGGCGCTGGGCAACAAGAAAGGCATTTGCCGCTTTGCGCACGCAAGTGTCCCTATGCAGGAGGCCCTTGCCAATATTGCCATAGACGTCAGCGGCCGGTCTGCGCTGGTGTTTCACGCCGAATTTCACACGGAAAAGATCGGAAACTTCGACGCAGAACTCATTGAAGAATTTTTGGAGGCATTCAGCGCAAACGCGGGCGCCAACCTGCACGTGAACGTGCCTTACGGCTCCAACGCGCATCATATAGCAGAGGCCATTTTTAAGGGATTAGCCCGTGCGCTGGAAGATGCCACCCGTATCAACAGACGTATCGGAGACGTCCCGTCAACCAAGGGGGTACTTTAAATGTATAGGAATTTCAAACTGGTAGCGCAACCGTCTCGGTTGCGCGGATGAAAGTCGCCGAAAGCCTAATTTAATGTACAGGAATTTCAAAACGACTATGTAGTGGCAATTCATGAATTGCCACTACACTGTTAAAAGCCGCCGTAGGCCTAATTTAAAAGTCTCCTATTCACGCTTTTTACCATTTCAAGGAACCACTCATGCTCAAAAAATACCGTAAACTTCTTTGCGCCTCTGCGTCCGGATTTATTTGCCTGCTTCTGCCGGCCATCTTGTTTGCCCAAACGGCCGATACCCCTTGGCCCACGTTCAGGCACGATTTGCAGCACACGGGAAGAAGCCCTTACGTATCCGCTCAGAAACCCACGATTAAATGGACATTCAAAACGGAAGGCCCAGTCACTACGTCCCCGGCTATCGGAAGCGACGGCACGATTTATTTTGGCTCGAAGGATAAAAAGCTGTATGCGGTTACTAAGGACGGCAAGCTAAAATGGTCTTTTGAGACCGAGGGTGAGGTGGAGTCGTCGCCCGCAATCAGAAAAGACGGCGTGATATTCTTCGGCTCCTGGGATCAGCATCTCTATGCAGTAAACCCTGACGGTTCCCTACACTGGAAATATAAGACCAACGGGGGCATTATTTCTTCACCTGCCATTGCGGAAGACGGCACCGTCTATATCGGTTCGTGGGACAAGAGGCTTCACTCCGTATCTTCCGATGGCGTCCAAAAATGGACGCAGAAGACGGCAGACCACATCGTCTCCTCTCCGGCTATTACCCCTGATGGCACCATCTTCTTTGGCTCCGGGGATTATTATTTGTTTTCCATGACGCCGGCAGGCAAGGCAACGTGGAGCTTCGGCACCCGGTACCTCCTCGACGCCTCACCGCTCATCGCGCCCAATGGCAACATTTACATCGGCTCCGAAGACGCGAAATTCTACGTCTTTAAACCGGACGGAAAGGTATTCTGGACTTATGACGCCCAGTACGACATTGATTCTTCCGCCGCTATGGACGTTGATGGCACGGTATACTTCGGCGCGGGGGATAACTGCATTTACGCCTTTACCGCGGACGGGAAGATGAAATGGCGTTTTGAAACCGGGGCATCCGTCAGTTCCTCACCGGTCATTGGTGCGGACAGCACCATTTACGTCGGCTCCCGTGACAAAAAGATATACGCCTTAAACCCGGACGGTACCGTAAAATGGACGTTGGAAACGGGTGAAGCCATAGAATCATCTCCCTCCATCGACGGCGACGGCACCCTCTACATCGGCTCCAACGATGGAATGCTCTACGCTATTGGTGAAGCGCCAAAGTAACACGCTGTAGGGGCGACGCATGTGCCTGCTTACACAGTGATGCACTTGTACAAAACCTGGCAAATGCTTCGCCCCTACTCTGCGGACGTCAGCCCCTATTTTATCCCTTTGTCAAGTGAGACATTACCTGTGGTACACTGTGCCGGGAATATCGGCACACGATAAGAAAGGATCGGAAATTTATCATGAACTTACCCGACATTAAAAAAACACCGTTGTTTATTGCACTTGGTTTGTCTTTCATTATAGGATTAGTCTTTATTGTTTTGCCGTTTGTATCCCAAAAGCCGGATGGCCTTGAAAAGGTGACTGACGAAACTATTGCCTTCCTGAAGAAGGACGACTTCATGCCCGTGGTAACAGCCCCTATGCCGAAGTATGCGGTACCTGGCGTAAAAAGCTCGTTCCATGCAAAACGATATGCAGGTATTTTTGGAGTATTTGCGGTTTTTACGGTCATGCTTGTTATTGGATATGCGCTGAAAAGAAGGCGCAAGAAATCAAGCGCTTCATCGGATACAGGACAACAACCATAAAGAATAGGGGAATGCCTGGTTTTGGCTGCGGCTGAGCCGCCTGGTATTACCCTGTAAAAACTTCTTTTTTTTCAAACTTTCCACAACCCCCTGTATCCCCCTTTTTTAAGGGGGACTTGGTTGCGGCTTTGCTGCGATAGGATATAAAGACGGCAACTTTTAAAGAACTCGGAGGTACAATATGACGCTTCTGTGGGACAACGCCCTGCTGACGGGAAATGACTTACTGGACAAACAACATAAAGAACTAATCAAAAGGGTGGGACATTTTCTTAAAGCCCTTGAAACGGGGGTAGACAAAGAGGACGTTACTAAAATTCTAGAATTCTTATCGGAATATGCGGCGGAGCATTTTCGCAATGAAGAAAAACTGATGGCACTACATAAGTACCCGGAATACAAATCGCAGAAACAAGACCACGCGCACATCACCAAGGTGCTGTCAGCTCTCTTAACGTACGTGAAGGATATCGGCGTTACCGCTGAACTGGTAGCACAAACACATCAGACCATTTACGATTGGCTAAAACAGCACATCCACGAAAAAGACAAGAAATTTGCCGCGTTTCTTAAACACAAGGAAACGTAACAATGACCTTGTATTCCCACACTAAAAATGGTATTAATACAGCGAGCTTTTATTAAGCAACTAAATGGGCATTAAACGGAGTTTCTCCCATGGGTATTAATCTTGGCAAGGGGACATACCTTATCGCAAATCCGGACGGTCTGGATCAAAATTTCACAAAAACGGTGGTACTGATTTGCGATCATCATAAAGACCGGGGAACATTCGGACTAATTGTAAACCGGGAGTTGGACGTTACCATATCGGAGGCGCTTCCCGAACATTCCACTGTGGTAGACCCTGCAAAAAAAGTATTTTTCGGAGGCCCGGTTGAGACGGGCAAGCTGTTTTGCCTCCATGCTGAACATAAAAAGAAGATGCATTCGTGCGAAATGATCTGCGACGGCGTCTATCTCGTATCGAATCAGGGTTGCATGGACGACCTGATTGCCAACAACAACCCCACTGTGCCTTTCCGCCTTTATATGGGATGTGCAAGCTGGTCGCCCGGACAACTCGAAGACGAATTAAAGATGAAGTTTTGGACAATCGGCGATGCAAACGCAAACATCATCTTTTACCAAAAACCGGAAATACTCTGGTGGTACATTTTGCGCTTTGTAAGCGCGTACAATCCCGAATCGCCAACGGGATTTTCTCCGCCAACGTTAAATTAGGCCTTCGGCGGCTTTAAACAGTGTAGTAGCAATTCATGAATTGCCACTACGTCTTTTGTTTTCGTATACACTCAACAAAAGCCCAAAGGGGCTTTAAATTAGGCATTCAACAATATTTTTTTAACAAAACAACTCTAACATGAATTTTCCTTCAAAAACAAAAATTGTATGCACTATCGGGCCAGCCTGCAATACGCCGCCTATGATAGAAGAACTCATCCATGCGGGAATGAATGTGGCTCGACTCAATTTTTCTCACGGCTCGTTAGCAGACCACGAAAAAAACATAAAAAACATCCGTGAAATCTCTACGCGCCTGAAAAAGACAATTGCTATTATTCAGGATCTATCAGGACCAAAAATCAGGGTAGGCTCGCTCTCGAAAGGCACCGTTATTCTAAATGCCAATGACCCGTTCACCCTTACGACGACGGTTGTTGAAGGTAACGAAAGTATTGCTTCCGTTACCTATACCGATTTGCCGGATAAGGTCTTTGCCGGAGATACCATTTTTCTCTGCGATGGGGAAATCGAATTAAAGGTTGTCGGCAAAGACCATGAGAACATCCATTGCAAGGTAGTGATAGGAGGTCCGTTATCGACCAGCAAGGGAATCAATATACCGGGCAGAAGCCTGCCGATACCCTCGCTTACGGAAAAAGACAAAAGAGACCTTGAGTTTGGCATGGAACAAAACGTGGACTACATTGCCCTGTCGTTTGTGAAAAATGTGGATGACGTCCTGGAGCTAAAGGAACTTATCCTCAAAAAAGGCAAAGATATTCCCGTCATCGCCAAGATTGAAAAACACGAGGCGCTCAACCATCTGGAAGATATCACAAAGGCTGCCGATGCCATTATGGTGGCACGGGGAGACTTAGGAATAGAGATACCGCTGGAAGAGGTGCCACTTGCGCAAAAGAACATCATTCATGTTGCCAACTGTTACAGCAAGCCCGTTATTACGGCTACACAAATGCTAGGCTCTATGGTCAATCACTACCGGCCAACCCGGGCGGAAGTATCTGATGTGGCCAACGCCATTTTTGATGGCAGCGACGCCGTTATGCTTTCCGAAGAAACGGCAAAAGGCAGCTATCCAATAGAGTCCGTCCGTATGCTAACCAAAATTGCCGGGGAGGTTGAACCTCTTTTAGCAAAAAAGAGCTATGTAAAGTTGCGGAAAACGCCGGCAGATCCTATAACAACACCAGACGCAATAAGCATGGCGACCTGTCAGGTTGCAAACGACCTTGGTACGAAAACCATCATTACCTGCACCCAAACGGGAAGCACTGCGCGGTATATCTCAAAATATCGCCCCAGGCAACACATCCTGGCCATCACCCCATCGCACAATACGTGCAGGCGGCTTGCCCTCGTGTGGGGGGTAATCCCCATCCTTGTCGATTCTATTGAAAGCACGGATGACATGATGCAGAAAAGTATCGAAACTGCGCAAAAGGCCGACTATGTCAGCAAAGGAGAAACGCTCGTCATAACGGGCGGCGTTCCCATCGGGGAACCAGGTTCTACGAATTTGTTAAGGGTTTATCATAATATCTAACGCGAAACAGCCAAAAAGCTTGGACCCACAGATTACCTGGCGCGGCCTTTGGCCGCAACCAAATTCGAAATCCGAAATCCGAATATCGAAATATGAAACAATTTTCGTAACACTTTAGTTTTTTGAAAAATTCAGGGGGACATAAAAAACACTATAGCCCCGTTAGGGGTGATCTGTTTGTAGCGCAATAAAATTCAATAGGGTAAACAGCTCCGTAGGAGCGGCCTGTTATGATTGACCGGCAGACAGGTCGCTCCTGACGGAGCTAATGTCTGCTATGGCATCCTATCTTGCTACAAACAGGTTGCTCCTACGGAGCTTATCGGTAATACGTTTTTCAAAACACTAACGTGTTACCCATTTTTAAATGACAAGAAACTCAATGCTCCAAACTTTACGTAAGCATCCTCTAATCAGTGCCTTACAGTTATGCATTTTGAAAAACGAGCATAAAAAACAAGAAGTTGATGGATTGTAGTACAGATTTGGGATTATTATGTTAGGTGGAATAGTTCACCGCAGACGGCGCGAAGGACACAGAGAAATGAAGGAAAAGTTATTGTTCAGCGCTTCTCCCATAGTATTAACAAATAGTGAATTTCATTTTATGTAAGCGGGTCTGTCGAGCGAAGAGAATATAAAAAACACAGACTTTTACACAAATCTGCAAAACATTTAAAACGATAAGTATACTCGCATGAATAACAAAGGTCGAAATGCAACGATAATTATGATCGCCTGTAACGCCTTTTTGTTTGCCATCAAGATTACTGCAGGCCTTATGTCAAACAGCCTGGCCGTCATCTCCGACGCCATGAATTCACTTACCGATATTATTTCTTCCGTAATCATTTTTATTGCAGTAAGGGCATCGTCCAGGCAGGCAGACGAGGGGCATCCCTTTGGACATCATAGGGCGGAGCCTATTGCAGGCTTGATTGTAGCGATCTTTGCGGGTGTCCTGGGATTTGAAATATTGCACACATCGGTATTCAAGCTTCTGGAGACCCATGAACATAATATTAGCACGTACACGTTTGCAGTGCTTTTTGTGTCTATCGTCATGAAGTTCGTCATGGCGGTATATTTTAAAAAGGTTGCCCGCGACAACAACAGCCCGGCCTTGCTGGCAAGCGCGATAGACAGCCGGAACGATGTCTACGTGTCTACCGCAGCGTTCGTGGGTATTGCCGGGGGCGTGTACGGGTATCCTCAAATGGATGACATTGCGGCAACCCTTATCAGCCTGTGGATTATTCGTTCGGGATATAAGATTGGGGTGCAAAACATTGATTATCTGATGGGCAAACGTCCCGATCCGGTTATTATGGAAGAGATAAGGAAAAAAGCCGTTGCTGTTCCAGGTGTAATAGGAATCCGGGATGTCCTGGCGCATTACGTGGGCAACTATGTCCACGCGGAGATAAGTATAACGCTAGACATGGATATGACTATGATCCAGGCGCACAATATCGGGGTAAACGTCAAGCAGTCAGTAGAAGGTATTGACGGCATCCACAAGGTGTTTGTGCATATCGACCCGATTCCATAGCCATCCGGTTTCGGGAAGAGATAGCAATTCGAGTGGCGATGGTAGCAGTTAGACAATATCCCGTATATCCTTCAATCCTACCTGCTCACGACTCATAAACGGCTCGCCGTAACCGACCCGTATCAGATTGCCGTAATACTGATTCTGTGCGGTAAGGGAGTTGCTAATATACTTCCACCGGGCATCATCGTAAGCAAACTGCGACTGATAACACCATGCCGCCTGAAGTTTTTTCTCAAATTCCTTGCTGATATCCAAAATGAACGAGGGGGTGACGTGTACACGAAGATGTGAGCAGAGGTAGTAGAAGATATGCGCCGGGTAGCAGGGTTCTCCGGGAATATCTGATTTCGTCAGTTTTGCATAAAACCGGGACGCCTCGCCGATCTGTGTGGTCTGAATATGGTCCGGATGCGCGTCAATCCAGTAAGGTAGAAAGAGGATTTGCGGCTGTATCTTTCGAATCACGGCGGCGACCTTTTTGCGGGCTTCGATGCTATCCATGAGATAGCGGTTTGGCAGATCGAGCACCATCCTGCTCTTCACACCCATCAATGAGGACGACTGTTCCCACTCCTTCTGCCGGATTTCAGGGCTACCGTGCGGGGTGGGCTCGCCATTGGTCAGGTCAAGGATGTGGACGCTGTATCCAAGCCCCACAAATTTCAGAATGCTTCCCCCCATGCCGCCTTCAACGTCGTCTGGATGGGGACCTATAGCAAGAATGGTTAACATGTACAATGATCTCAAATATGAGTAATAGTTCTCCGCAGAACATGCAGAGAAATAAAGGATGTCATTTCCATTTTACGTAAATACAAACATAACGAACTCGTTCCAAAACTCCTGCTTGGGAGCACCCTTGTGTGAGAAACTCCGGTTTCTTGCATTATAAGGGTTTATGGCTGTTCCGTCTCAAACTGTCCCGCCTTATGCTGATACTGGGGTTGGTTGAGTTCCGGTATTCTCAGGATATACTCGGCGTCGGATATTTGGGTGTACCAGTGTCCCGTAACGCGCGCCAGGTTTGTAACAGAGACGTAGAGGCCAATAAGCAACCCGGCGTAAAGGCCGTAGTGGATTTTTTTGTTATTCCCAACTAATTTCATATCCAGGGCGCCATTTACGGGGCAGGCGTCCACGCAATCGTAGCAGGCCACACATTCATGGGTCAGGACGTTTAGCTTCTTTTCCACAACGATATTCATCGCGCAAGCCCTCGTGCATTTTCCGCAATCGATGCACTTTACCGTGTCGCGCCGTATCCTCATCGGGCTTGCATACGCTATAATGCCAAGCAATGCGCCATAGGGGCAAAAAAAGCGACACCAATAGTTTTTGTTAACGATGGAAATGAACAGTATCGCCAGAATAACGGACAACGCCATTCCCGACATGTTCGTGAAGAACTTCATCATCTTGATGTCAGCCACGCGGATGAAGGGTACACGGGCATAGACAAGCTCCAACTGCTCAATAGGCATCTTGATGATGATGGCCTGGATAAAAAACGCGAGGATTGTAAACTTCCAAGCCCTGGCAATCCTGTCATTAACCATATCCGACCAATATTTACGGGGAACAACGAAGGGAAGCGCCATAGCCAGGACGTATGCAGGGGTTACATGGATAAACACCCGCGACTGGAACGATTTCATATCAAGAACTCCCACGATGAGCAATACCATTATGGGAACGAAAATCAAGCTGAAGCCCGCCGTTATACGGGTAGGCACGTTCCGTATCACGTAGGAAACCCGTTGGGGAAGCTTTTTTAAGAGCCAGTCCCCAAAACGCCACTCCAGCTCGGATAAGGCGCCGACAGGGCAAATCCAGCCGCAAAAGCCTCTCCTAAAAAAGAGGGCAGTCAGGAGCAACGTCCCGAAGATAACAAAACCCGCGGGATGGATGGTATTGATCTTGCCCGTCCCAAAAAAGTATTTCGTGCCCATAAGCGCGCTTATCGGGAGGAAGGATTCTACGCCCGGAGGCCTCGGAAGGTAAAATCCCTTTCCCCCGGCCTCACAATACGCAACAAAGGTGTAAAACTGCCACCCGATAACAAGCACAACAATAGAGAAAGCTATTTGCACTGCCCAGCGCACTCGAATGGAGTTAAACCATGTTCCCTTGTCTTTTCGATTCTTTTTTCGATTAAGTTTTTTGCCTTGATTAAGCGCCCCCATGGTTGGGGTTATTGTTAATGGTTTGTTTGTGTCTTCCAATGTATTATGTCCTCTGAAATTTTGCAATGTCTCAAAAGTGTGCATTAAAAATCTCTATTTGCAATTTCCCTTCACAAATAAGTCAAGTTTTTAAGCATAACCGTGGGGTATAAAATAGAGAGGTATGGGGATGAGAAGACATTCCTCCCCCTATACTGAGTTTGCTCCCGGTTACTAATGTGAATCTTCATGTTATCAAAATCAAGGTTGATGCGCAATACCGAATCCTATGCGTTGTATTCGATGCCTTTTTTAAACAATAAATTAACTTGCAACTTATATCACAATTTTGTATTATTTAATGATCTAAGGAGATTTTCAGCCTTCAGCCTTCAGCCTTCAGCCTTCAGCCTTCTACAAAGGAACGCTGTGTGAAAACAGACAAAAAGAAACCCGTCCCAAAAAAATCTCCAACTGCCCCTTCACTATCCGCAAAAAAGACGCCCTTTTACATCGTCGGCATGGGCGGCTCTGCCGGTGGATTGGAGGCATTTGGACATTTTTTTACCAATATGCCCATCGACAGCGGTATGGCGTTTGTCCTTGTCTCCCACCTGGACTCAACCCAAAAAAGCATGATGCCTGAGCTGCTCCAGCGGTTCACCAGGATGCAGGTCTTTCAGGCAAAAGACGGGATGGAAGTCCGCCCGAACTGTGTCTACGTCATTCCCCCGAACAAGGATATGTCCATACTGCGAGGAACTCTTCAATTACTGGAGACGTCTGCGCCGCGCGGCCTGCGGCTGCCGATTGATTTCTTTTTCCGGCGCCTCGCGGAAGACCAGGAAGCGCGCGCCGTCGGTGTCATCCTTTCCGGCATGGGAACGGACGGCACCCTGGGCATTAAGGCAATCAAGGAAAAACTGGGCATGGTAATGGCGGAGGACCCATCATCTGCCAAGTATGACGGCATGCCGAGAAGCGCGATTGATACCGGACAGGTGGATTATATTACGCCGGCAAAAGAGATGCCCGCGAAATTGATCGATTATGCCAATCACTCATCAACTATCCTTGAACGAAAACCGGTTGTAGAAGAGAAACAGGCAAATGCGCTCCAAAAGATAACCATGCTTCTCCGCAGCCAAACCGGACATGACTTTTCCTTCTACAAGAAGAATACGCTCGTCCGCCGCGTTGAAAGGCGGATGAGCATCCATAAGATCGCTGCTATTGACGTGTATATTCGTTACCTGCGGGAGAACCCGCAGGAGATCGAATTGCTTTTCAAGGAACTGCTGATTGGTGTAACCAACTTTTTCAGGGATACTGAGGCATTTGAAGCGCTGAAAGAAAATGCCATTCCGGACATGCTGAAAGGCCGGGCGAAGGGAAACGTATTACGGGCATGGGTTCCAGGCTGCTCAACGGGAGAAGAGGCCTATTCTATCGCCATCATTCTCCTGGAGTGCCTGGAAAAGGCGAAACAAAAGAGTGTTTTTAAAATCCAGATTTTTGCCACGGATATAGATAAGGACGCCATTGATAAAGCCCGCCAGGGCGTTTATGCATTCAACATTGCCGCGGACGTTTCCCCGGAACGGCTGCAACGGTTTTTTATAAAGGAAGAAAACGGTTACCGGCTCAAGAAGGAAATCCGCGAGATGGCCGTCTTTGCGCCACAGAATCTCGTTATGGACCCGCCGTTTACTAAATTAGACCTGATTAGCTGCCGAAACGTCATGATTTACATGACGGCGGAATTGCAGAAAAAACTCCTCCCCCTCTTGCATTACGCCCTCAACCCCGGTGGCCTGCTCTTTTTGGGCGTTTCCGAGACCATCGGCAACCTGACGGACCTCTTTTCTGCTATGGATAATAAATGGAGGATTTACCGGCGTAAAGAATCCGCTTCCGCCCACATGAGTCTGGCTAACCTGTCCGTATCAACACAATTCCAGGGCGAAGACAAGCTGCCACAAGCGCAAAAGGCGCAAAAAACCATTGAAAATGCCATTCCGGACACGGTACAACGGATTCTTTCGGAACAGTTC
>Ga0315281_10000768_pt1 | contig 46136 bp, 42 predicted proteins | sample YL17G07_0_MG_FD_204540 | JGI IMG/M metagenome (GOLD analysis project Ga0315281, IMG submission 204540) | Sediment microbial communities from Yellowstone Lake, YNP, Wyoming, USA - YL17G07_0 | ecosystem: Environmental > Aquatic > Freshwater > Lake > Sediment | place: USA: Wyoming | collected...
AGGTCTTGTGCCTGCCCTGTTGTTGTGGTAACCGTGTTGATTGCTCTGTAACGAAATTAAAGAAAGGGCAGGCACAAGACCTGCCCCTACGTCTCTAGGGACAAGCAAGTCATTTTTGTAAATACTTTTGCAAGAGGCTCATAATAATCTGATATTTTCCTTAATCTTTCTAATATTTTTATATGAGGGTCATAGATACAATGCTGCGCGCTATCTCTATCATAATTTTATCCCTGACCGCAGCATTTCAGAAGCCTCATCTGGCGATTTATTTAAACCTACCCTTTGAAACGCAATTACAGAGCCTATTATCTTATTTTTGATTTTAACAGGAGATATAGAGCCATAAACAGATAATTTGCTTTTATCTGGCAGGGTTAGAATTGCCTTATTATTAATGCCAAAATTAATAATTTTTTTGGGAATATTACCATTTGTAGTCAATTGCTTGTTTAATGCCTCATAAGGCAGCATATCAAATTCCTTATCTTCATCTGAGTCGCCCTCCTCATTTACAATTTCTTGCACAGCAAAGACTTCGCTAATCGGTTTCCCTATTGCTGCATCTTCCTTTCCCCACCCTGTTATTTTTATCGCAATAGAATTCATTATTAGTACATTTCCTGTTGTGTTAGTTATGATAATTCCTATTCCAACGCTATTAAAAACTGTTATTAGCATTGCCTTGATAGATGACAATTTATTGTCTATAGAACTTTTATAAAGCGCCATTTTAATAGTTGAGATCAGTTCTTTTTCTTTTACTGGTTTAATCATATAACCGTATGGTTCTGTTATCTTAGCGCGTTCTAATATTTCAACATCTGAGTAAGCCGTAAGATATATCACTGGAATATCCCATTGTTCTTTTATCTTCTTGGCGGTCTCTATGCCGTCCATATCTCCCTTTATGTTAATATCCATAAGTATTAAATCAGGCATTGAGGCTTTTATTGATCTGATTGCTTCTAACCCTGAAGAGACTATTTCAGTGACTTCATAGCCTAATCTCTCTAACATATGCTGTGTCCCTTCAGCAATAATATATTCGTCTTCAACTATTAATATCTTTGCCATATATCCTCCAGGAATTTATGATTTATGATTTATGATTTAAGATTTAACAGCATTTAAATTAATTATTTTTTAAATTTCAACTATTAGTATCTTTGCCATATATCCTCCAGGAATTTATGATTTATGATTTATGATTTATGATTTAACAGCATTTAAATTAATTATTTTTTAAATTTCAACTATTAGTATCTTTGCCATATATCCTCCAGGAATTTATGATTTAAGATTTAAGATTTAACAGCATTTAAATTAATTATTTTTTAAATTTCAACTATTAATATCTTTGCCATATATCCTCCAGGAATTTATGATTTATGATTTATGATTTAACAGCATTTAAATTAATTATTTTTTAAATTTCAACTATTAGTATCTTTGCCATATATCCTCCAGGAATTTAAGATTTATGATTTATGATTTAACAGCATTTAAATTAATTATTTTTTAAATCTTAAATCTTAAATCTTAAATCATAAATTTCCTCACACCCTCTTCTTATATTTTAATTCTTTAAAGGAAATTTTGACTAATGTCCCATTGCTATTATCAATCTCAATTGAGCCGTCAAGCTGCCTAGTTGATAGGTTTTTCACCAAACTTAGTCCAAGGGAGTTTGTATCTTTGATATCCTTTGAAAATCCTATGCCATTATCTCCTACAATTAATAATAGATTTTTCCCTTGATCACAAGAAAACCTGATAGATATCTCTCCCTTTCTATTATCTGGAAAGGCATATTTAAGGGAGTTTGTGATAAGTTCATTGATAATTAACCCGCATGGAGTGGCGGTCTCAATATTCAAATTGGCTTCATCACATTTTACATTCAAGGTTATATTTGCAGCGGTTACGCTATAAGTTGAAAATAGGCTTTCAGCAAGCTCTTCTATATATTCGGCAAAATTAATCTTGGATAGGCTGATAGATTGGTACAGCTTTTCATGGATAAGAGCCATTGAGGCGATTCTGTTTTGGCTGTCTTGAAACTTAGCAAGTATATCAATATCCTCAATATATCTTGTCTGACTTTCAAGGAGGGATGAGACGATACTTAGATTATTTTTTACTCTATGATGTATCTCTCTAAGTAATACCTCTTTTTCATGGAGAGATTCCTTAATCACTTTATTTGCCTCAGTTAGTTCAGCAGTGCGCTCTAAAACTTTCTCCTCAAGGTTGACACGGTATATTGCCAGTTCAATCTCCAGATGTTTTTTATCTGTAATATCTCTTAGACTGCCAACAAAACCACTTGGGCTATTACTATCATCCATAAAAAGAGATATAACCATGTCAGCAATAAAATGCTCTCCGTTTTTACGCCTATGGGTTACCTCTCCGTTAAAACTGCCTTTTTCATTCAGGGATTCCATAATGTTCTTTACAGCCTCTGAATTATTAGGCAAAAGCATTGATGCGTGCCTTCCTATCACCTCTTCTAAGGAGTATCCAAAGACATTCCGGGCAGCCTGATTAAATTCTATGATATTGGAGTCTTTATCCACTACTATAATCATATCCATAGTGCAGTCAATTATGCCTTGAGAATATCTTTGAGCCTTGTTTAATTGTTGTTCTAAATCCTTGCGTGAAGATATATCATGAGCAATGCACATTAAATATTGCACCCCGCCAATATCGCTATATATAACAGAACTTGAGAAAAGGACAGGAAAATTCCTTTGTCCTTTTGTTATAAACGACCTCTCTACATTAATTATCCTCTCTTTTTTTATCAAATACCTCATCCAGCCCTGAGTTGATAAAAGGTCGCTGATATCAATTACCAACTCAATCGGTTTACCTATAAGCTCGCTGTCTTGATAACCTAATATATTGCAGGCAAAGGGATTAATCTTAAGGATTAAACCATCGGGTGAAATAATAATCAATAAACTATTTAGGTTGCTAATAATAGATTCAGTATATTTTAGATTTATTTTTGTCTCTTCGTGAGTTATACGAAGCTCATCGTTCAACTTTGTCAAGTCAGCAGTGTACTCTTCCATCAGGTTTTCAAGGTGATAGTGGTAGTCGCTTTGCTCTTCGTAACTTTTACGAACCTGCTCTTCAGCTTTTTTACGCTCTGTAACATCTCTAAAGAAGCTTATCATATAGGTCTGGCTGTTTATTGTAATAACAGATGTCTTGATATCCGCATAGAATATAGCCCCATCTTTTCTTTGAATAGGTATATTTTCTGCTAAGGCAGTCTTTCCTCCAGCATGTCTGTTAAACTCTTCTAATATCCAAGGGAGGTCTTTCTTTGGATGAATATCCATTGGATTTAAACTCAAGAACTCTTCCTCTTCTACCCCTATCATCCTATACATCTCAGGGTTTCCCATAATAAAGTTCTTGATTTGCGGGTCAACAATTATTATCCCCTCAGAAGCGTGGGTAAATATTTCTCTAAATATGTCTTCTTTCATAATAAAATAATCCCTTACCCCTAAAGATTACTAACAACAAGCGTCATGTCAAAATAAAGTTTTTATGCCGAAAACTTGGTTTCAGCAGGGGTTTTACCATATGTTATCTTTATCCCCCTATCAATATTTGAACCAATATGTAAGAGAATCTTATATATAGTCTCAACCTCATCAATCTCTCCAATTGCCTTAGCAATAACAACTGCGTCAAAGGGATTCCCTGCATTTGCCTTGAGATATTGCAATGCCTTATTCTGCAGTGATATAACCGTTCCAGCAGCTTTTTTGCCTGCCTCAACGCCTGGTTGATGGTAGGCGTTTATATTAATAAGTGACGCGTAAAATCCAGTTGCCCTTTCATATAATGCTATCATTACGCCAATTGTAAAGGGGTTTATCTCTTTTACAGTTAGAGTCATTGACTCTCTGTCATTTCCATATAACGCCTTTTGAGTCCCCAGAAAAAATGCGCTCAGGTAATCTCCTGTTGTAACGCCATTATCAACGTCCATTGATCTGCCCGCTCTATCTGTTAAGACCTCAATGAATGTGACAAAAAAATTATTCACGCCGTCTCTTAACTGCTGAATATATGCGTGCTGGTCAGTTGTGCCTTTGTTGCCGTATACCGTAATCCCTTGATTTACAATATTGCCATCAATGTCACTTTCCTTGCCCAAAGACTCCATGATTAATTGTTGAAGGTATTTTGTAAATAAAGAGAGCCTATCTTTATAAGGAAGAATAACCATATCCTTTGAACCGCGCCCATTAGTTGCGTAATACCACATAAGGGCAAGTATAGCGGATGGGTTTTGCATAATTGTCTTTGAGCGGGTTAGAGTGTCGCATGCGCTTGCCCCCCTGCTAAGTTTATCAATATCTATCCCTTGTAAGGCAGCAGGCAGCAGTCCTACTGCGGAGGTTACAGATGTCCTTCCTCCAACCCAGTCCCACATTGGGAATATTGTCAACCACCCATCATCTTTCGCAGTCTGATAAAGTTTGCTTTCAGTTCCAGTAACGGCAACTGCATGTTTTGAGAATCTAAGACCTGCCCTTTCATATACTGCCTTTGCCTCAAGCATGCCATTTCTTGTCTCAATAGTGCCTCCGCTTTTTGATATGACAAGCGTTAGAGTTTCTTTAAGTCCATCTCCTATCTCTTGAAGCACATAGTCCATGCCGTCAGGATCTGTATTATCAAAAAAATAAGGTTTCATCTTGTTATTAGACTTTCCAAGCGCATTTGCAATAAACTGTGGGCCAAGAGCTGAGCCACCGATACCAATTACAAGGATATTTGTAAATGGAATATTCTTTTGAGAGAGGATTTTGCCCTTATGTATGTCGCCTGCAAATTCCTTTATAGCCTTAAAGGTTGAGTTGATTTCATCTTTTAACTGTTGATTTGGAGCAAGCGTTGCGTTGCGAAGCCAATAATGACCAACCATCCGATTTTCGTCAATGTTCGCAATTATTCCGCTCTCAAGACTATCCATATCCTTAAATGCCTTGTTTATCTTATCCTTGATACCGTTAAAAAAACTGTCATCAAATCTCATACGGCTGATATCTATCGTTAATCCCAAGTCAGGATTATGATAAAGATATTTTTGATAACGAGACCATAATTCAGTGTTATTCATATTAAAATTCTCCTTTTGGTTTTTGTTATTTGATATGACGTAAGGTCTTTTAAAAACTTTTTTTATACCTGAAATCCATTATTGAGATAATGACTGATAATATTTTTTTGCCTGCTCAATATTAAGGGATTCTGTATCCTTATCATCAATCATAAGTTTATATAGTCCGTAGTTCTCTAAAAACTCCTCAATTTTATTGAATGTTTCAATGTCTATCTCCTGCATATAATAATCATCCATATCTTCACGGCTCTTAGTATGAGGTTGGCCAACAACCCCATTATCTATAGAATATGTTCTATTTTAACATAAAACAGTTCTATTATTATTTGTCAAATTTTAATATTATATGTTGGAAGGTAACGACCCTTTATTCATGCTGTTTACAGATGATTTTTAACTGCGGAATAGACTTAAATTCCGTATTATTTGTATAATATTTCAAGGAGAATGCTAATGCCGATACCGTCTTTAATTAAACAAGTCGCTGAAATAAAGATAGCCAGTTTCTGTAAGAACAAAATCCCTGCGCATGCCTTAATCAAAGGCGATCCCCGCTACTCTTATGGACTGCCTTTAACAGGTAAAGGCGAAATCACTAATGCAAATTATCTATGGATGCAAATATTTGCCATGGCGCTTAATGATAAAGGCAGGGCTGGCTTTGTTATGGCAAATTCTGCAACTGACGCTGGAAATGCGGAAAAAGAAATCCGTAAAAAGATGATTGAAGCAGGAATATTTGACATCATAATTTCTGTTGGTACAAATATGTTTATGAATGAACGCTTTCCTGTACGCTCTTATTTTTTGATAAGAGTAGGACAGACAGGCAAAATAAGATACTTTTTATTAATGCTCCAGGATATTTTCACAGTAATTGACCGCGCCCATAATGAATGGTCTGATGAGCAAATCCAAGAAATTGCAACAATTGCGCGCCGTTATCGCAAAGAAGAAGGCGAAGGAATATACGAAGACATAAAGGGAAGATGCAAGGTCGCAACACTTGAAGAAGTTCAAGTTAATGACTATTCGCTCAATCCAGGGCGGTATGTGGAGATTATAGAAAAAGAGATCAGCATTAGAAAATCTATAATTCTCCATCTTGACTTTATTTGGCTATATTAGCTATTATAACTAAATGGAGGTATTAATTATGAAAGTAGCAGCCACAGAGATTAAAAATAGATTCGCAAAATATATTGATGCGGCGTTTACTGAATCAGTAACTATTGAACGCTCTGGAAGGGAAGTCGCCGTATTAGTTTCTATTGCAGAATTTAACAGACTTAAAGAGATTGAGGAAAAATATACTGATAAATTATCGGGTTTAAAAACCGAAGGTTCTGATTATATTGGGACAGCAAATAATTTAGAGACATCAAAAAACACTATTTCATTAAAAGGGATTATAAGTAATAGTCAAATAACAGACAAAGACCTTGAAGAAGCTAAAGGAATATGGAAATAACGATAGATACTCATGCGCTTATATGGTGGATAGATGAGACTTTAAATAAAAAGCTATCTAAAAAGGCGCAAAAAATTATAATAGAAGCAGAGGAAACAGGGATTATATACATTCCTATTATTGTTTTAATGGAAACATTACATCTTATAGAAAGGGGAAAATGCGCGCTAATATTTAAAAATCTCTTAGCGAACATTGAAAATAGCGATAATTATAAAATAATTCCTTTTGATACAAAATTATTAAAGATAGTTGAAACTATTAAAGGGTTAGAAGCGCATGACAGGATAGTTGTAGCTACGGCTTTGGTTACTAACAGTCCTCTGATAAGCAAAGATATGGAAATAGCTAAGATTAAAGGGATTAAGGTTGTATGGTAGATAGAAATATAATTTTTTGCCATTAGGAGTATCTGGATCTTTTGAGAAAATAGCTATGGAAATATTTAAAATTTATCAACATACTCGTTTATGGCAATTTGAAAATGCAAAAGATATATCAAAAGGATTTGGAGTTATAGTAGTAAAAACTTGGTATTGGTATGAGTCATGGCTTAATTTTGTAAGAAATCACTGTGAACAAAATAAATTAAAATACACATAATCATGAACCCATTTAACGAAGACAACCTAATAGAGCAGCCAATAATCCAACTCATCAAAGAGTTATGGGCTGATCCATCATGTTATATCAACGGCTATTTTGACAAGGATGATGCTAAACTTGGACGAGACCATCGGGGCGAAGTTGTGCTTACAAAATTCTTGATGCAGCCCTTCAGTAGAATTAATAAAGGAAGACTCGGCGTCTTTTGGCATACGCAAGGATCGGGCAAATCTTACGCCATGGTCTATCTTTCGCAAAAGGTATTCCGTAAATTAAAGGGGAATTTTACCTTTGTAATAGTTACTGACAGAACCAGCCTTGATAGACAGGCATATAGGAATTTTGCAACAGTCGGGGCAGTATATGAAAAAGAGGTTCATGCAGAGTCAATAGTTCATCTTAAAGAATTATTGAGGGTAGATCACCGCCAGATTTTCACCACCATTCAAAAGTTTCAGGATATTTCGGGAGCATTTCGTTGGGCGCGGGTTTGATGGTAAGGCTATGGTGGTTTCTGTAGACAAAAAAACCGCAGTGAAAATGTATATAAAGGTACGCTCAGAATGGGAAAGGTATATAGGAAAGCTGCGAATAGATTTATCTCGAACTATTGACGAATATAAACGAGGCAAAATAGAAGAAGATATTGAAAGATTTGAACATGTTGATATGGCAGTAATGGTAAGTCAAAGCCAAAATGAGATTGTAGATTTAGAGCCATTTGATATAGATATGAGCCCTATTCGTGAACGTATTATACACGATAATTTGGAAGATGAATTTAAAAAGGCAGATAGTAATTTAAGCATTGTATTTGTATGCGCTATGTGGATGACAGGCTTTGATGTGCCTAATCTTTCAACATTATATATTGATAACCCGCTTAAAAATCATACTCTTATGCAGGCAATTGCACGTGCTAATCGAGTTTCACCAGATAAGAAAAATGGATTGATCGTTGATTATATAGGTGTATTCAGAAATATTGAAAAGGCTCTGGCGATCTATGCCTCAACAAATAGCGGAAATGATGAAATTATTCAAAATAAAGGAGAATTGATAGTTGAGTGGTCGCAAAAGAACTTTTGAATAAATTAAAAGAAAAGTTAGTTAAAGATTGGAGAGATTTTGAACCCTTGCGCGCTGGCGTTAAAGTCGCAATATCTGATATATTATTTCCGAAATTGCCTGAATCAGCCTATACAGAGTATGATTGTGAATACAAAGGTTTAGAAATTTATAATTTTATATTTGAAAATTACCGTGATGCGAGCGCGCTTATTGCTGCATAAATGTGATTTATACTTGTCTCAACTAATACTTCACATCTAATAAGCACATTTTTAATAAACAATATTATTGTTGTCCTAATTTATCAATTATCTTTTATTAGAGGTATTTTAATCAGTTTCTTGTCTGCCCTTCCAAGCTTCCTGACATATTCCCTCTGTTGACATAAAAAATTTGCCTCAAGATTTAAAATTATATCTTTTTCCCTATGCCTCTCTTATTTTTTGAATTATTAATGCAGAGACTATCCCATTTAATGCCCCGCTAAATATACCTATTAAGATAATCAGAGGCGTTAGCATTAATATTGCATCAATATTATGAATAAATAAAAAATAGGCAGTGCCAAGTTGAGCAAGATTATGAAACAATGCCCCTATCAGACTTATGCCTATTGGACTAAAAATCCGTCCAAATATTGTATAAAAAAGCCCCATAATCAAAGTAGCGCTTACGCCTGCGGTTAGACTCATTATAAATGAAGGACCCAAAAAAGTCCCTATAAACATAGACCCAATAACAATCCTTAGAATCGTCACAAACATTGCAGCCTTAAACCCGAAAAGAACTAGCGTTGTCAGCGCAATAATATTTGCAAATCCAAACCTTAACCATGGAATAGGCATAGGGATAAACCGCTCAATGCCATGAAGGGCAATTGCGTATGCGGCCATTACCGCTATCCTATATTTATCCTGAGATTGCATCTATAGTTTTGTGATTATCTTTTATATTTTTAATTATTATTACAACTCGGTTTGGAAGACAAATTATGGCTCCTCTATCTATCCATCCTTGTTTTACGCATAATTTATTTGGACAATCCGCATCTTTGACGCGTACTTTTTTACCCTTTATTTCTATGATCAGATGTTTTAAATCTATCACCTTGTCAACATCTAATGGCAGATTAATTTGCTCTATATTATTGACCTCAATTATTACCCTTGTTCCATTATTTACCCCTTGCCCATAGAGATAATACATCCCGCCAAGCGCAAGTATAAGCAGAAATGCAAATAATATAAAATCATATATTGTGGCAGCCTTTATAAAATCAAGGGTTGATTTATTTGTCATTTTTTATGATTAATTTCTTGAGATTTTCCGTAATATATATAGAACCATCCGCATAAACCAAATATGCCATTAATCCCATCTTGTTTACAAGTTCAAGCCCCTTTTTGGGACCAAGGATAAATACCGCCGTTGATAGACTATCTGTAATTACGCCTTGAGCATTTACTATGGTAACACTCTGAAACCCATTAGCGCAATAACCAGTCTTAGGGTCAAGGATGTGATGATATCGAATGCCGTCTATTATAAAATACCGCTCATAATCCCCAGACGTTGATAAAGCCATATCAGTTAATGAAAGAACTGCCGTCGTATCATCAGGGCTGCCGCGTGGGGACCTGATTCCTACTAACCAATTGTTGTTATCTGGCTTTTTACCAAATACCTTAATATCTCCAGCGCATGCAACAATCCCAGCCTTTATCCCATAAGCCTTAAGCGTCTCAACTGCCTTATCTGCTGCAAATCCCTTAGCAATGCCTCCTGGGTCAATAATCATCCCCTTTGTTCTTAATTTGATTGACATATCATGGTCATCAACAATTATATCTCTATAATTTACAAGCGCAAGTCTTTCTTTTATTTTGTTTGGCGCAGGCAGTTGAGGTTTGACCTTGTTTACAAAATCCCAAAGAGTTGACACAGGTCCAATGGTTGGCTCAAATGCGCAGTCAGAGACCTGAGCTGCCAAGATTGCCGCATTAACTAGGTTGTAAGTATCAACAGATACCTTAACAAAATCACGCCCAGCAGAGCGGTTTATCTTTGAAATCTCGCTGTTAAACGAAAATGGACTAAATAATTTATCAAGCCTTTCAAGCTCTGAAAATGCGCCGTCTATTGCAGTTTCTGCCTCTTTCTCTGAAGGACTGACAACGGTTATTGTAATTATAGTATCCATTACAATACGAAACTTTTTATAGATATTGGGCTTTGGCTGTTGAGGAGAGCAGGAGATAATCAACAATACTAGTATAATGATTATCTGCCAGCTTTTTATATTAGTCCGCCTAAACAACATGGCGCTCTATCAAATAATGTCCGAGTTCAATATCAAGACCAAGTATATGATTATTCAGCCAATCCTTTAAGAAATCCAATACTGCATCGCTTATCTTTAGTCCTTCATTATATCTTTCATATAATTCAAGGGTTTGGTCAATCAATTTGGCATGTTCCATCTTATGCTCAAAGTATCTTGGGTCAGAATATTTAACCATGTATTCCTCTTCAGCAAAAAAATGATACATCGTATAATTAATTAGTTGTGGAAGTATGACACTGACAGTTTCTTCCCCCTTGCCTTGCACTACTGCATCATGGAGATCATTTATTAGATTAATAAGGGTCTGATGATGAGCGTCTATCTCTTCTATATGAACGGTTATTTTTTCATCAAAGGTTATAAATGGCATTTTGCCCTCCTGCTTAACAAGGTGCTTAAGCCCCTTGTTGATATAAAATTTTATCTTAAAGACGATTAATATAATCTTCCATCTGTTTGGCAGTAAATGGCATTATAAGGGCTCCGCTTACAATTCCATCTTTTATTGCTCCAACAATATCTGACCTTGGCACACCAGATGAAATCAATAGCAATATCTTAGTCTTTAAACCGCTTTTCTTTAGCTGACGGGCAAATTCAATTGACGTCTTGCCATCTATTGATGAATCTAGTACCAAGATATTTGCTTCGCTGCTAAGCTCAATCTTAGTCTTTACATCAACTAAATGATGATAAAATTCCTTATCAATAAATCGGTTAACATTCTCTAAGGCATAATTGACATTACTCCTTATATCTGGGTTTACACAAATATTTACTATTTTTTTAGACATATAAACCTCCTATTAAAACAAAGGATTTAAGCTCCTTGTTGATCATAATGATTACAACTCAACCCTTATACCCAAATTAAGACCGTATTTATTTGTATTGCTATTAGGTTCTTGCATATAATACGAGCTTCCAGTACTCTTATCAGTCAATATTCCAAGATTACTTATACCATTAGAAGAACTTTCGTACCAAGGTGTAATTAATAGTGAAAAATCCTTATTAAATAAATAAATCATACTGACCTTTATTACCCCTCCTGTAGTGTTGCCAAGGGTTAAAGCGACATCATTTTCACTTGGATAAGATTGCGAGAAATATGCTGTTACTTTTCCACTAAACATAGAGCGCAAAGAGGCGTCAATAGAGATATTTATAACCTTGCTTGGTATAATATTTACAATGATTCCAGTAGGAAAATAGTAAAGAGTATAAGTCTCGCTATAATCTCCAGGACCCCCAGAAGTTCCACGATACCAATAAGTATGACCAATACCAGAATAGAGTACAAAGGTTTTATTTTCGCCAAGAAAAAAACCAATATCCCCTTCAATATTGAAAAAAGTATTGGGATGACTAAATGAAATAGGTGTACATCTATTTGTATCAAGATTGCAATTTGCGCCATTATATGTTAAGTTACCAGTAGATATGTTAGAAGAGCCTCGTAAAAACAAATTTGAGTTTGATGGTTGATGACTAAAGGTCAACTCAGCGCCTGGAAGAGCGCCAGTTTCTGAATCTAAGGTCGTGCCATCAATGTCTATTTCTTTATAGTTATAATTAGATAACATTAGACCAATATCTAAGAAATTATCATTATCTTGTGAGGCTGAGGCGTAATATTCAGGTATTATTAAAAATAACAATAAGACAATTAAAATGGATAATCTTTGTTTTCGCAATTTATATATCCTCCTTTTTGTTTATAATAATATAAATTTTAGATTTAAAGGCATCTAAATTGAATGTTTTAAAATCAGCAATCATAAATTCTTCTAAAAGAATTCTTTGTTAAATGCCTGTAAATATTATGATGACCTGTCATGACCCGCGTTTTAATAAATAATCAGCAATCTCTCTCAGCCAATGCGCCTTTTCGCCTGAGTGTTCAATTGATGCAAGCGCAGTTTCAAGGTGGTCTTTCGCCAGTTTCCTTGAATGATTCAGCCCATAAAGGGAAGGATAGGTCATTTTATTTTTTGCCGCATCAGAACCCTTTGGTTTTCCAAGTTGCTGTGTTGTAGCGGTAATATCCAAGATATCGTCAACTATTTGAAAAGCCATCCCGATATTTTCACCGTAAATACCCATTGCCTCAAGTTCACGCCCTTTAATCCCTGATAATATTGCCCCTGTCACTACAGAAGCCTTTAATAATGCTGCGGTTTTATTTGTGTGAATATATTTAAGGGTTTCAATATCAGGTGTCTTTGATTCAGAGATTATATCCATAACCTGTCCTGCCACCATCCCATCAAGTCCTGCTGCTCCTGAAAGTTCTTTTAGGGCTTCAATTAATAGTAAAGCATTAACTGTAAAAGATGATGTATACATATAAAATGCTTCTGTTAATAGGGCATCGCCAGCAAGTATTGCCACTGCCTCTCCGTAAACCTTATGATTTGTTGGTCTGCCTCGTCTTAGATCATCATCATCCATTGCAGGCAGGTCATCATGAATCAGAGAATATGTGTGAATCAGTTCAATGGCGCACCCTTGAGGCATTATGTCTGTATAGTTCCTATCGTCATCACCCTCAAGGCATGTTTCAAAAGCAGTCAGACAAAGTATTGGTCTTATCGCCTTGCCTTTAGCAAAAAGGGAATGATTAATTGAATCAGACAGTATCTTAGGGGAGACGCCGCGCTTATCAAAATATTGTTTTAAATAAGCCATTATCTCGGACTTTCTATTAGACAGGAATTCAGCTATATCCATTTAATCACTCCCATTCTATAAATTTAAGATTTAAGATTTAAGATTTAAGATTTAAAAGCATTTAAATAAATCATAAATCCATTCTATAAATTTAAGATTTAAGATTTAAGATTTAAGATTTAAAAGCATTTAAGTAAATCGTAAATCATAAATCCATTTTATAAATTTAAGATTTAAGATTTAAGATTTAAGATTTAAAAGCATTTAAGTAAATCATAAATCATAAATCCATTCTATAAATTTAAGATTTAAGATTTAAGATTTAAAAGCATTTAAGTAAATCGTAAATCATAAATCCATTCTATAAATTTAAGATTTAAGATTTAAGATTTAAAAGCATTTAAGTAAATCATAAATCATAAATCATAAATCATAAATCATAAATCACTCCCATTCTATAGTGCCTGGAGGCTTAGAGGTTATGTCATAAACTACTCTGTTTACGCCCTTTACTTCATTAATAATACGATTTGAAATATCTCCAAGTAAATCATTATCCAATCTTGCCCAATCTGCTGTCATTGCATCAACGCTCTCAACTGCCCTGACTGCGATTGTATATTCATATGTGCGCTCATCGCCCATAACTCCGACAGATTTCACAGGTAGAAGCACTGCAAATGACTGCCAAAGTTGTCTATATAGACCAGTCCTCTTTTTTACCTCTTCAAGGACAATTGCGTCTGATCTTCTCAAGATATTCAGCCGTTCTTCTGTAATCTCTCCTAAGCAGCGAATGGCAAGTCCAGGCCCTGGAAACGGCTGGCGGTAAACTATTTCATCAGACAGACCAAGTTCAACTCCAACCTCTCTGACCTCGTCTTTAAATAATTCTCTAAGCGGTTCAACTAGTTTCAGCTTCATTATCTCAGGCAGCCCGCCTACATTGTGATGCGATTTTATGGTTGCAGACGGTCCCTTTACAGAGATACTCTCAATGACGTCTGGATATATTGTCCCTTGAGCAAGAAATATCACGTTTGGAATCTTTAGGGCTTCTTCTTCAAATACCTCAATGAATTCCCTTCCAATAATCTTTCGTTTTTGTTCAGGGTCTGAAATGCCGCTTAGAATATTTAGGAATCTATCTACTGCGTCAACGACTATTAGATGTATATTTAGATGTCTCTCAAAGGCGTCAACTATCTTTTCACGCTCTCCTAAACGCAGCAGTCCATTATCCACAAATATGCAGGTAAGAGAGTTTCCAACTGCCTTATGAACTAAGAGGGCAGCAATAGATGAATCAACGCCTCCGCTTAGGGCGCAAATAACATTATCGCTCTTTACTTGGTCTTGTATCTTTTTAACGGAATAATCAATAAAAGAGGAAATCTTCCATGAAGGAGAGCATCCGCAGATGTTGAGAACAAAGTTTTTGAGGATAAGAGAGCCGTTTTGTGTATGAGCGACCTCAGGATGAAATTGAAGGGCGTATATCTTTCTTTTTTCATCAGCCATTGCAGCGAAAGGAGAGTTTTTAGTATGAGCAATTATCTCAAAGCCTGCTGGAAGCGCTGTGAGCGCATCTCCATGACTCATCCAAACTATGGAATTTTGTGGAATACCTTTTAGTAATTCTGTTTTCTTGTCAATAATAAGTTCGGCTTTACCATATTCTTTCAACTTAGAAGGTTGAACTTTAGCTGAATTAATAAACGCAATGAGCTGCATTCCATAGCATATGCCAAGCACAGGTATTTTAAGGTCGAATAATTCAGGGTTTGGGATAGGTGGATTTAGTTCATTAACACTTGATGGACTGCCAGATAATATTATCCCTTGAGGATTAAATTCTCTAATCTTCTCAATAGAAGCATTAAACGGAAAAATCTCTGAATAAACATGTCCTGCCCGAATCCTGCGGGCAATAAGCATTGTATATTGAGAGCCAAAGTCTAATATTAATATCCTGTCATCAAACATTTTATATATTACTTTATTTTTTGTGATAGTTGCAAATCTTTATGTTTTAATTATGATTATTCAATATCTTATGTATATTATATAGGGACAGCGACCATTTAAGGCGGCAAATATAGAGGATGTGGTTCGACATTAGACATTGATTCATTTGTTTTTTGTCAAAAGTCAAGAACCCTCCCCGTTATCTCTTCATTTTCTATTATTGACCCCAACCTTTTCCAAAGCGTCTATTTGCTCTTTTATATCTAAAATATTTTTTGCTATAGAGTATATTATTATTCTATAAACATCTGATAATTCTTTTACATATTCTATCTTTACAAGCTTTGAATGTATTGTTCCAGCATATGCTTTTCCTATCATTTCTATCTTTTCTAAAGATCGGATTATACAATTATCTTTTCTCTGCGTAACTCTGCGCTCTCTGCGTCTCTGCGGTGAATTTTAATCTTTTTTAATTTTCTACTATGAATGCTACTTGGTATAAATCCATCTCCTCTCCTACAAAATCTCAAAATCTATGTAATAATGAGGAAACATGAGCATTTCGTAGAAAAGTTTAATTATTTACTAATATATCCTGAAAAACCAACTTGCCTCTGTAATCAGATTGAGTTATCATGTTGTTAGCACTCACCTCAAGTGAGTGCTAACAACTCAAATGTAGCTACACTAATAACGGGATATTTTATCTCCCATATAATAACTACTATAGAAAGGAGAATTAACTATGAACTTTAAACCATTAAAGGATCGCGTATTTGTCAGCTATACAGAGGAATTGGAAAAGACCTCTGGCGGTATTTATGTCCCTGATACTGCTCGTGAAAAGCCTCAGCGTGGAAAGGTTGTGGCTATTGGCGCAGATGTAAAGGAAGTCAAGGTTGGAGAAGAAGTGCTTTTTGACAAGTATTCTGGCTCTAAAGTCAATTTCGACGGCGTTGAGCATTTGATTGTCAAGGAAGAAGATCTATTAGGGATTATCAGCTAATACAAAAATATTGATTTAAAGGAGGTAGTTTAGATGGCTGGAAAACAATTATTATTTGATGAAGAAGCAAGACAGCAGATGCTCATTGGTATTACCATACTTGCAAATGCTGTTAAGGCTACACTTGGACCTAAGGGCAGAAATGCAATTTTGGACAAGAAATTTGGTTCGCCTACTATTACTAAAGACGGCGTTTCTGTTGCCAAAGAGATTGAATTAAGTGATCCATTTCAGAACATGGGCGCTCAGCTTCTTAGAGAGGTTGCCTCTAAAACCTCTGATACTGCTGGAGATGGCACAACAACTGCTACAGTACTAGCTCATGCAATCTACAAAGAAGGCATGAAAAATGTCGTTGCAGGCGCTAATCCAATGGATTTAAAGCGTGGTATCGAAAAAGCTGTTGAGGCTATTACTGCTAAACTTCGCGCAATGTCCAAAACCGTTTCCGATAAAAAAGAGATCGCTCAGGTTGGCTCAATCTCTGCAAATAATGACTCAACTATCGGAAATCTCATAGCAGATGCAATGGATAAGGTAGGAAAAGACGGTGTTATTACCGTTGAAGAGGCTAAGAGCTTTGACACTACCTTAGATGTTGTTGAAGGTATGCAGTTTGACCGCGGTTATGTATCTCCATATTTTGTTACAGATGCCGATAGAATGGAATGCGTAATGGAAGACGCTCACATTTTATTATATGACAAAAAGGTCTCAACCATGAAGGATTTAATTCCTTTGCTTGAGCAGATTGCTCAGATGAGAAAACCACTTCTTATTATTGCAGAAGAGATAGAGGGTGAAGCGCTTGCAACGTTAGTAGTCAACAAGCTCCGCGGAACTATTCAGGTCTCAGCAGTCAAGGCTCCTGGGTTTGGCGAGAGAAGAAAGGCAATGCTTGAAGATATCGCTATTTTAACAGGCGGCACTGTGATTTCTGAGGATATTGGAATGAAGCTTGAGAATGTAAAATTGACTGATCTTGGCAGAGCTAAGAAGGTTACCATTGATAAAGAAAATACCACTATCGTTGAAGGCGTTGGACAGACTGCTAATATTCAGGGCAGGATTAAACAGATAAAGGCTCAAATTGAGGAAACAACCTCTGATTATGACAAAGAAAAGCTCCAAGAAAGACTAGCTAAACTAGTCGGCGGAGTTGCAGTTATCAATGTCGGCGCTGCTACTGAAACTGAGATGAAGGAAAAGAAGGCAAGGGTTGAAGATGCCCTTCATGCCACAAGGGCTGCAGTTGAAGAGGGTATCGTTGCTGGAGGTGGAGTTGCATTATTAAGATGTATTTCTGCCCTTGATGATCTCAAACTCAAAGGCGACTTGGCAATAGGGGTTGAAATTGTCAGAAAGGCAATTGAGTCTCCAATAAGACAGATAGTTGAAAATGCTGGTCTTGAGGGAGCAGTAGTCGTTGATAAGGTTAAGGCTTCAAAAGATCAGAACTATGGATTTGACGCTCAAAATGAAGAGTATGTTGATATGATCAAGGCTGGAATTATTGATCCAACTAAGGTCACAAGAAATGCCCTTCAAAATGCAGCATCTGTAGCGTCTTTAATGCTCACCACATCAGTAATGATAACTGATATTCCTTCTAAGGATGAAGGCGCTGGGATGCCTGGCGGCGGAGCTCCTGGAATGGGCGGTATGGGCGGTATGTATTAAGAGCAATTGTGGATATATAAAAGAGGGACTGAAAAGTCCCTCTTTTTTTTTATTAGTTATTTGGTTTCTCTGGAAGGGTTATAGTCTTCACTTCACTGTCCTTACCTATGACGCCAAGTTCCTTACCGTCAAAGGTTATATTGATTCCCCCAGCATTCCCAGTTTTAACAAAGAAATGTTTAGCATTCCATGTCTTGCTTTGACCGGGTTTTAAGGTCAAATTATAACTTTTTTTATTATCTAACCTGACAAAAATCCAAGTATCTGATTGAGAGGTAATTGTTAATTCATGTTTAGAAGTTACTTCAATATTGGATTCATCATTTACCGTTTCTTTTGATAACTTATTATTATTTTTAGCCTTAATAGTTTTAGTCTCAGGTATAATTTCATCCTGTTTTTCCGAAATAGAAGAATCAGAGTTTGCTGGTTTGAGTGTATCAGTTTCTTCAGATTCTTCAGACTTTTGCGCTTGATGCTTTAGTGGTTTTAGTGTCTGAGTTTTTCCAGATTCTTGTGATTGATGTTTTAGTTGTTTAAGCGGCTCAAGCTTTACTGATTTAATGTCAGGAGGAATAGGTTTCTGCAAATCAGGCTTTTCATCAGTCATATCTTCAGATTTTTGTATATTCTCATTACTTTTTATAACTTCAATTTTCGGAGTTTCAATTTTTGGGACTTCAATTTTTGGAACTTCGCTTTTCGGAACTTCACTCTTTGGCTCTTCACTTTTTGAAATTTCAGCTTTCGGCGCTTCACTTATTGGGTAGGTATACACCAAAAAAACCACAACTGCAAGCACAATTAGGGCGCCAGCAATATATAAAACAGATTTACTGTTGTTTTCTGTCTTAATAGGGGTAGCATCAACTGGAACAACGGGTTTAACGGCTTCTTCATATAATCGAATAGCCTCTTCAGGATTTAGAGAAACTGCTTTTGCATATTCTTTAATAAAACCACGAGCAAATAACTCGCCAGGAAGGGATTTAAAATTATCTTGTTCAATACATAAAAGATATTTTGGACTTATCTTTGTTACTGAAGCAATATCATTTATTGTTAGATTTAACTTTTCTCTGTGGCTTTTAAGGTATTCTCCAAGCAATTTGTCCTCCAGATATTGATTTTATTAATCACCTCACCAATATAGAATACACACTTGATAAGATAAAATCAAGGATTTTTTGAATGGGTTACATATTCTGTATCAATTTTTATTGCTTTTCTTAACGAAATTAGATATTTTTTCAGATTATTTATATCAAATGTCTTATCATTAATCATTGAAACAATAGAACTTCCAATAATTACTCCATCTGCAAGTTGTGCTGCCTTCCTCGCCTGCTCAGGTGTTTTTACTCCAAAACCTACAGAAATAGGCAGTTTTGAAATAGAACGAATCTTTGCTATCATGTCAGTCATATGGGTATCTATATTTATATTTGAACCAGTAATACCGGTTACAGACACATAATATAGAAATCCAGTAGTTTTTTTGGCAGATAGTTTAATTCTTTCAAGCGTTGAAGTTGGGGCAATTAAAAATATTGTATCAAGTCCATTTTTATGGGCATCATTGATAAATTCTATCTCCATATCTGCAGGAAGGTCTGGAATAATCACGCCATTAACACCGCATGATACCGCATCTAAGGAAAATCTATCCATTCCATACTTATAAACTGGATTAAGATAGGTCATAAGCGCTATTGGCACTTTAGTTTTATTCCTAAGCCTTAAAACCATTTCCATAACCTTTTTTAAGGTAACTCCATTTAATATTGCTGCCTCAGCAGCGCGGGCAATTGTAGGCCCATCAGCAAGAGGGTCAGTAAAAGGCACGCCAAGCTCAATAATATCAGCTCCACAGTCTTCTAGCATTAGCACAATATCCTCTGTTATTGCCAATGACAGAGAGCCAGCCATAATATATGGTATAAAAGCCTTTTTAGATGTATCTTTAAAAATATCTTTAATCATATTCCTTTAGATGCGGTTAATTCCGAAACCTGCTGGACATCTTTATCGCCTCGCCCAGAGAGATTAACTATAATAATTTTATCTTTTGAAAGAGTAGGGGCTATCTTTACAGCCTCAGCTATGGCATGGGCAGATTCAAGGGCTGGGATAATTCCTTCGGTCTTTGCAAGCAGCGCAAATGACTTTAAAGCCTCTTCATCAGTAGCATAAGTATACTTTACCCTTTTGGTATCATGCAAAAACGCATGTTCAGGACCAACGGAGGCATAATCAAGCCCCGCTGAAACCGAATGAGTGCCAAGGACATTGCCATTATCATCCTGTAAGAGATAACTCTTGCACCCTTGAAACACACCAACAGACCCTCCTGCAAAACGCGCTGCATGTTTACCACTTTTAATGCCGAATCCACCTGCCTCAACTCCTATAAATTGAATATCTTTGGTCAGTAGAGGCGATTTATGAGTCAAAAATTTATGAAATAATCCAAGTGAATTACTGCCTCCTCCAACACACGCTATTAAATAATCAGGCATCCTGCCCTCAACCTTTAATATCTGACTCATTGCCTCCTGCCCTATAACCGCTTGAAAGTCCCTAACCATTTCTGGATATGGATAAGGGCCAAAGACCGTACCCATTATATAATGGGTAGTTGAAACATTTGTCGTCCAATCTCGCAGCGCCTCATTAATAGCGTCTTTAAGCGTCCTTGAACCAATAGAAACCTCATTAACCTTAGCCCCTAGCAGCCTCATACGAAATACATTTAAAGCCTGCCGCTTTATATCATCAGCCCCCATATATATATCGCAAGTTAATCCCATAAGAGCAGCCCCAGTTGCAGTTGCAACGCCGTGCTGTCCCGCCCCAGTCTCTGCAATCAGCCTTTTTTTACCCATAGATTTTGCAATCAATGCCTGACCAAGGGCATTATTTATCTTATGAGCCCCTGTATGAGCAAGGTCCTCACGCTTTAAATATATCTTCGCCCCGCCAAGATAATCTGTCAGCCTGCTCGCAAAATATAAAGGCGTTGGACGACCAACATATGTCCTCTGATAACCTAATAATTCCTCCTTAAAACGCTTATCTTTCTTGATAAGCCTATAAGCCTTTTCAAGCTCATCAAGGGCTGGAATCAAGGTCTCAGGCACATATCTGCCTCCATATTTTCCAAAAAAACTATTTTTCATTTTATCTACATGAGGGCTTTGCCCACAAAGGGTCTGAGACCCCTCAAACTCCCAAAAGGGGACTCGTCCCCTTTACCCCATAAATTTGATTTAACTTATTACATGTTTATTATTATAAGTATTTATATTATTAAAAGACAAGTGCAAATGATACGTCTTTTGGGCAATATGGTTTTTGCTTTATTATTGGAATTATAATACTAATGAAAGATTATGTATGAATATTTAATTTACACTATGATTATATTTCTGAGAGCCTTCCCATTGAGAGTTCTATTTCCACGCTAAATCTTTTTCTGTGTCCTTTTCGCCTCTATGGGGAAGTATATTTTTCAGTTATTCTCTGTTTCAGCCCCATTTTGATATAGCTCAAGCATAGCATCCATAATAATACGGTCTTCCCTTCTCCTCCGATCAATAATATCTTCATCTTTGGTTTCAAGGTATTTTATAAAGGTAACAAATGGAGTCAAAAGCTCATATAATTCGCCAAGCTCTGAACTTTCAATCTCTGAGAGCGCTGACTTTATCATGTCAGTCTTTTTGTGTGCAAGAAGGTCTTTTAATGATTTAGCGTATAAATCAAAGAGTGGTTCTTTTTCTTTTAGTTTCTTTAAGAATTTAATAGACCGCCTTAGATGTTCTATGGCATTGCCCTGATTGTCTTTTACCCCTTCAAACAAAAAAAAGACGATGTGATTTATTGTAAGGGTTTTTTGAATTTCCTCTGATTCAGGATTCAGATAAAATGCCTTTTCAATCGCATGCAATGATTCGTCTAATTTTTGTATTTTAAAAAGAAAAATGCTAAGATAATACCATGTTATGTATTCATCAGATTTAAGTTCAATGGATTTTTTAATAGCCTCAATAGCTTCTTCTGTGAGATTTATTGTATCACAAGTAATTCCTAATCCTAGCCATGCTTTATAGTTATCAGGCTCAAGCCCAATAGATTTTTTATAAATCTCATTTGCATCTTCGTTTCTATCTTGTTTACAATATAGATATCCTATCTTTATGAGCTTTTTAACATTATTCGGATCAGCCTTAAGATCATTCTCAATTATCGCTAATGTTGCATCGGGATTATTTTCATATGCAATTTCATCCAAATCCTGCCCTTTATACTCGCCAATAGCTTCTTTTATATACCATAATTTGTTTACATATCTATCTATCTCACAATTTCCACTTTTTGCTTGTTTGCTAATTTCACTGAATGTATGCTCAAGATGTTTCTTCAATTCAACACGAGTAAACCATATCTCAAAAAATCTTACAATAAATGTTAATCTCTCCTTCCCGCCTTCAACCCTCATCCTCCTCCATAAACTAAATAACCTCTCGCTTATATCATAATAAACCCTTTTTTTCTTTCCCTTAGAAACCTTTTTCAAATAACCAGAATCTTCTAACCTTTTTATTTGAGAATTTACTGTATTTACAGGCAGTTGGCATTCCTCTGCTATCTCTGTTTGAGTAAGAAGTCTATCTGCCACTGCTATGATGTCCATAATCTTACGCTGTTGAGGCGGAAGATCCTTCATCCTTAAATTAAAATATCCAGTCATACTATCAAGGATTTTTAACATTGTAGTCTCTGCCTTGACTGTATCATCTTCTGCAATGATTCTATATAAGGTTAGTATCAAGCGCGGTGTCCCTCCTGCAAGTTCAAATATAGACCTTACCCGCCCTCTTGAGTCCTTAATCTTCTCGATTACATCAGTATTTTTATCAAGTTCCGCAAATTTCTTTAATAATATCTCGGTCTGATCAAAGGTAATATCCTTTAACCAGATTACCTCAAAGAAATTATAAAGGGGCTGGTCATAATCAATAATGCTGTCAAAAAACGTTGGCGCGCTTCCAATAAGTAAAACACTATTTGACTTCATTAAGATTACCCTTAAAACAGATTGATCCTCTTCGCTAAAACAGCTTAAAATATCGTTTAGATTATCTATCAATAAAAGTAGAACCTTACCAGTTTTAACCTTAAATTCCTCTAAATATGATATAGCAAGCTCTCTTTTATCTTGAGCCTTTATATTCTTATCTTTTAATCTTTCACGCAGTTTCTTTGCATCGTCAAATCCAAGATTAGACAGGTGTTTTAATATCAGCATGACAAAATCTAAAATGCCTGAAAGATATTCCTCTTCTGAAAAACATACGGCAGTAAATGAATCTTTATATTCCCTGATTCCCTTTGCGTCAATAACACCGTTGATTCCATGAAATACTAACTGCAGCAGATGGGTCTTGCCTATCCCTTTTGCGCCTATAAATATTGGATGGGAAAAGCTGCCTCCAGATGAGGCGCTTTTTAGAATCCTCTTAATGTCATTAACTATCTCATCCCTGCCAATAATTATATCTTGCAGTATTTGAGGGTCTTGTAAAGCTGGGTTAAATTCATAAAACTCCATTTTTAACTCTCCATAAGGTCATAATATCTGAGCCACCAATCTTTGAGTATCTTTGTATGAAAGGTATATGTCTCATTATCAATATTATATAAACAATAAAAATCACTCTCAATATCTCTCATCAAACCACTAAAAGTCTCATCTAATAATTCACCTTTAGTCTCACTTCGAAATATCTTGAGGAGATGTGTCTTTTCAACGCTTTCTCTTCTTGCTAATTCAAGAATAAGCCGTTTTGCAACCTTCACTAATTTAGCGTCATAATAATCGTCTAATCTTGTAAAAAAATGGTCAAAATATGTCCTGCTTGCAGTGCCAAGTACTGTTTCTTTATAGGCATGGTTAATTATTTCAAGATCAAGAGATGATTTTTTTGCTATATTCATCTCAGATATACATTCCTTTAAAAGAATCTGAATAAAAAATGGAACTGCTGTCCCAATTGTCTTCATTATATTATCAACCATATCATCTTTTATGTTAGAACCTTTACTTTCATTTTTATAAAGGGATTTGATATAAAGCCTTGCATTGTCATCTTTAAATGGCCCAACTATAATTGGTTTAAAATCATTAATTACAGAGGTGCTGACTTTAACCAGCTTTAAAATATGTTCAATGCCAATAGAACCTGCCGTAACCCATTTTAAATGAGAAAGATTATTTGACTGCCTTATGTAACGAAACCAATTAAGAAAATCGGCAGACTGCATTTCATCTCCGCCCTTGTGGAGTCGATGTATAAATAAAGGCAGTTCATCTACAAAAATAAGGACATTGCCATCTAATTCAGAGAGATATGAGATCATCTCTTCACCTTTACTCTGCCAGTCTGTGTCTATGTTATCTTTTAAGGCGATACGAAATTCAGCAATTCCAATTTCATCTATAGTAGTTACTAATTTTTTTAGCCATCCAGCCATTGATTTTAATTTCTTTCTAATAATATTATCTTTTAACATTTCCGCCATTATGCTGCTTATAAAATCACTCGGTTTATTCATTTTTTCTGCATAAATGTAAATTGATTTAATAAAGCTTTCAGGCGGATTTTCATTGATATAATTCATTATGCTTGACTTTCCAAATCTGCGAGGCGCCTTTAACAAAACAGAGCCTTTTTCAACAGCCTGCAAAATCTCCTTGATCTCATCTTCTCTACCCCAAAAATCTCCTCCCCTTGCTACATTACCTTGAACAAATCCAGGCGCTTTGATTTCCATAATATTCTCCTTATCCAGCAATATTATATTAGACAATATTATTGTACTACAAAACTGTCGTAATATCAATATATTTTTATTAATATGAAGATTTACATTATAATTGTAATTCTATGCAATATGGTATTATATATAAAGAATGAAAATCTCAATCATAATGCCAGTGTTAAACGAAGAGAAGATACTCTCTAAAACCCTAAGTTCAATCAATCTTCAAGATAATGAGCTGATAATCGTTGATGGCGGGAGCGCTGATAATACTATAAAAATCGCTGGATTGTTTACAGATAAAATTATTACTTCAAAAAAAGGCAGGGGCGCTCAATTATCTGCTGGAGCATTAAGCGCAACTTGCGATATCTTAGAGAAGTGTCCTATAAATCGGGGCAAGATCATATAGTGATCGAACACTTAAAAATAATTTGAAAGGAAAAATGGATATAAAAATATTTATCTCAAATGATAATTCTCACATTAAACGCATAAAAAGTGCAATTGCGTTAATAAATGGTTGTCAAAAATATTTCCATCTGAAATGTGTATTTGACAATAAACTTGCTAAATCAAACACAAAAATAAATGCTAAAAATTTATGTGTTCAATTTGAAACTACATACCCTAAATCTTATTGTATATTGATTTCTGAGGACCTTCTGAATGATAATTGGTTCTCACATGAATATAGAAGTTCCTCTTTGATAACTATAGGCGACTGGGAGATTGAATTTGCGCCACCATCGCTTAAGTCTTATTTAATGTATCAAATTGCATTATCGTTAATACATTTTTCTGCCGATTTAACTGAAGAAATGGCATTAAATCATGTTCATGAACCGCCACAAGGTTGTCTGCTTGATATGTGTGTAAATAAACTTGACATTAAACTTGGCATGATTACAGGCAATTTATGCCAAATATGTGAGGGTAAACTTCGTACACTTGGAATCAATCAACAGACAATAGATGGCGTTATTAATATTTTAGAACTAGTTCGCTCAGAAGCTCTTGGTAGGCCAATTGAACTTAATCCTGAACAAATTTTTGTTGTTATGAGATTTACAAATAACAATGAAAATGATAACTCATGGAAATATGGTATCAAGACTGGAATTGAGGAGAGTGGATTTACACCAATAAGAGCAGATACTCTTGTTGAATCTCAACAAATATTTGATAAAATTTACAATTATATTAGGAAAAGTCGTTTAATTGTAGCAAAGGTTGATGAACAAAATTTAAATGTGTATTTTGAACTTGGTTTGGCAATGGGTCTTGGGAAAGATGTTCTTCTTATATCAGAGAACTCTTTGGTCATTCAACTACCTTCTGATTTAAAAAACTGGGAGTGTCTTACATATGAAAAAGGTAACTACGAACAACTTAAAAACAAAATTAAAAATTTTTATCTTCAAATTATCAAATAAATTAGTAACATCCATTATTCCATTGCGGGAGCAGGTGTCCCGAACCTGCTTCTAAATGTTTCCTCTCAAAGTCAACTGGACTCATATATTATAAGCAGCATAATATCTGTCAAATTATTTTATTTAAGCCTACATCCCCTATACCCTGAAATATCTTATTTTTCTGAATATTCCCATATAAATTTAACCCATCATCATTAATTTTCCATATTTCTTTGAAATCTTTATTCCTCATGGTTCGAATCTGCTTAAGATAAATGGATACATAACAGCCATTTATCTTAGTTTCAATTGCGGCAGATATATTTTTCTGCGCAATTTCTATATAATCAGAGTCAAGCTCTATCCCAATATACCTTCGTCCTAATTGTCTTGCAGCAACAGCGGTTGTCCCAGTTCCCAAAAATGGATCAAGGACAATATCTCCTTCATCCGTAGTCATCAAAATCAATCTCTCAAGAAGAGGAATTGGTAATTGACAAGGATGATCGTCTCTTCTTTTTTTGTGGCGAATCCTGTGAATATCCGTCCAGACATCTGAAAGAAGCGGTCCAAATCCATGCGCCTGATCCTTTTTCCCGCCATAATCTTTTATAAATTCTTTACATTTCCTGCATTTTGGGTGCGGGTATCTAATATCATTGAATTTAATATCTTTATATGACTTAGATTTCGTGTAATACAAAATCCCATAATGATTTGGCAATAGAGTTTTCCCCATTGGCGCGCCTCCTGAATCCCAAGAAATCCAGTGCCTAAAATATGCAATCTTATTTAGGTGATCTGCGAAATAAGTCAGCCAGCGTGGGATATTATGGACAAGAATTGTTCCAGATGGTTTGAGAATTCTAACCATTTCGCTTATCCAATCATTACACCAATTCAAATATTCAATCTTTTCTATGGTATCATCATAATTATTATATTTCTTATTGAGATTAAAAGGCGGATCTGCAAACGTCATATCAACAGAATTGTCAGGTATTTCTCTCAGTACCTCTAAACAATCGCCTTGTATTATCTTATTAATATATTTTTTTAACATTTAAAATTATTTTAATTTAAGATTCCAGATTTTTACAGCTTTTTCGGCAAAATCAAATTGTCTTTTTTTTATTTCCTCTATTGACCATACATTAATGTCAGCTAATTTATTAGATATCAAAATAGTTGATTTCTTGTATTCTTCTTTTTTTATGTTAAAATTTGCACTTTTTAAATCCGAATTCACTTTAGTATTTAAGAAAGTTAAGTTTCCAATTCTTTTATAAAAAGACTTATGACTATCCTCATCAAATTCAGGCCAATCTTTTTTCCCAGTAAAAACTTGAGGCAAAATATGTTCTATGTTAACAATATCAAAATTTTTAATCACTGATTTTTCCTCAGTATTACTGTAAAATTTTTCTATTTCTATTAAATAATATTGAGCAATATTATTTCTTGAGACTGTAGCAATAGAAAATACTTCTTTAAATTGCTCATCAGTGGGTATTATTTTATTAGCAGAGTTTAATAAGTCTTTAGAACTTTTGATGTCACCTTTATTAATTTTCTTTGCTATATTTGAAAATTCTCTCTCCAATGTCCCAAGTGCAATTGATCCAGTAATTAAATTTCTTACACACCATGATAATATTATTTTAAATGTTTTTTCGGTTTCTTCATTATCAAATTGATTTAAAATGGATAATAAAATTGGACGATTCTGATATAACCTTAAATCAATAAATGTTTGGACATATTCTTTAGTTTTAGGTGTATAATCAACCCATAAATCATGATTCGGATTCAATATTGCTAAATATTTATTAGTTGTAATTTTTAAGTCATTCAGAAAACTGAGAGATAAATTTTGATTATTATTATTTTCTTTAATCTCCGAAAAGAGTAGATTATCACGAGTTAAACCATTTCGTGATAACCAGAAATATCGAATATATCGCATAATTTCTTCTTCATTCTTCGCAGCCTCTATAGCACCAGTCATTTCAGACCAGCAACTTTGAGCTTCAGGCAACCGATTCTTCTTTGCTTTGTTAAAAAGAAAGTTCTTAATTAAATCTACTTGAGAAAGAACTAATCCCCTATCATTAAGAGTTTCAAATATTGTGAAAGCATTGGATTCGTCTGGTACTTTAACTCTTATGATCTTAACTTGATCTTTTATGAATGTATTTAGTCTAAAAATATATGTTGTATTATTATTATCAAGTTTAACTTTATTTTCAATGAATTTATAAGCAAATTGATAGGCTTTTTTTAATCTCAAGTGAGATTTTTTTTGTTCGTTTATGTCTAAATTATTATTTTTAATTATTTTATTCATAAAATAATTGTTATCGTCAATACTTAATTTTAATCTTGGAATTATATCTTTTGATTCTATGTCTATCTTGCAGATATATTCTCTTTCAATTTCGCTTGCTGCTATTTGATCAGAATTAGCATTGAAAAAATTCCTTATTGCTGAATATAAAATTATTATTGTAGCCAATCTTTGTTGTCCGTCAACAACTTCCCATACATCAACTTCATCTTTAGATTTCGTTACTACAATAGAACCTATAAAATAATCATGAGGTTGTGCCTGATCAATATCTTCAAGTAATTCTTGCACATTTTTTTCTTCCCAAGAATAGGCTCTTTGATAAATCGGTACTACCATAAAACTTTCAGAAATAAATTTTCCAATACCAAATATATCAAATTTAATTTCAGTCAAATTATTCATCTTTTATCTCCTTTTAAAAACGTCTCAATCAATAATCTCTCAAACCTCTTCAACTCTTCCGCATGGAAAGTGAAGACATCTTCATATGCGCTAACCATCCTTTTTAGATCGCCCTTTCTGACATACCACCCAATCCCATCTATAAAACCAATAAATTTAGCGTTTGGATAATGCAATTTAATCAATGAATCAATAGAAATCTCAGTCTTTGATTTATCGCCTTGACCAGATGATGTAGTTGCTAAAAATGAACACTCTGCAATAATTAAGGGATTCTTTTTGTTGGGAATTATAAAATCCATAGTTCTCTTATTATCTGGAGCGTTATCAATCAGTTCCCCAAGGTCGCCTTTTTCAAATGATATTCCAAGATTATTTAATATTTTTTCAATCAGTATCTCAGGGTTATTTTCCTTTTTTCCTGAGTAACTACCTTTTTCTTTATACCTTATCAGTGTATCAATCATCTCTGGTAATTCAAATTTCAACTTTGAAATACTCAACTTCTTCAACTCAAACAAAGGCACGGTTTTTGTTAAAAATGGAATAGTTGAACCCTCAAAGAAAATATTTACAATGCCTTTTCTAAAAAATTTATCATCTTTAATACGCCTTGCTATCTGACTATCAGCCCATTCTGCAATATTATCTATATCCTCACCTTTAAACCATTTCTCTTTATAAACCAAATCGTTTAATTCTGGATCATTAACAACCCTTATTATAGTAGTAAGTCTTTTAAGCGTTTCATTTGAGAAACCAGTTAAAGCAAGTAATGCCCTTAGACCATTTTCTTTTTTATATAACAATTCTTCAAATATCTCTTTTTTTAATCCATTATTTTCAATCTCATTTTTTAAAGACAGCAAGATTTCCTTTAACGAATTAAGATACCCCTCGTATTTTTCTTCAAATATAGGATTGAAAAAATAAAAGGTATTTCTATCAATGACAGTCTTAAACTTAATCTCAGTTTCTATTTTCATATTTTTCATAAATTATTTTAAATTTTTAAAGATTAAAATAGTTTCGCTTTTCATAGTATTTTGCAATCCTTTTATGGGTTTTATTATTTCAGACTCAAACCTTAAATCATGTTTTTCTGCTAGATTAATGACCTTTGTTTCGAGCCTAACTCCATTTGTTTGTATCTCATTTGTGCCAATAATAATTACTATAGGCGCATCTTTCTTTGAAACCCTTCTCATTTCTTCTAATGCCTTATTCATTTTATCAAAATACATTTCTAATTTATTTTCTACTCCTCGCCCTTGCAGTCCAATCATTTCTCCTCTAAGGGATTCAAGGTTATGTCCAAGGTATTCCAATTGTGGTTTATCATTTTTTAGATAATCTATTGCAAAAGAATAAGGCGGTGACGTAATAATTGCGTCAACAGAATTATCCTCTATTGGCATATTTAAGACACTGCCCTGATATATTTTGCTTTTTCCTATAATAAGATTTAGTTTTTCAATAGCTTTAAGAAAATTATTTATTGTTGAAATATACCTCTCTAAAACCCTTGGAAAAAGTTTTTCAAGAGAATTTGAACTCCTGACAGCAAATCCCATAGAATCTAAAAATGCCAGCAAGATTATTTCATAATAACTCAATCTTTTATCTTCTTGATTATTTATAAAATAATCAGGAACTTTGGTTTTATTCAATTTATCTAATAATCTGCTTTGATCTTTGATGATTGATTGAAATATATCATAATCCAAATCAAGCGCAAATGTTTTAACCCTTCCCATCAAACAACAAAAAGGACTTATATCTATAGAAACCGAGTCAATCCCAAGCAAGGCTGCCTCAACAGATACCGTTGCGCTTCCTGACATTGGATCAAGAACAACTTGTCCCGCCTTAATATTAAGTATATTTAATAAAGCTCTAATTAATTGTGGATGAAATTTGCCCCTATATGGAAAAAGACTGTGGGTTGCATATCCAGTGGAATATTTTCCATCCAAAAAAAATACCTTAGTACGAAATGAACTGTTTTTATGTATATCTTCAAGATTTTGAAGATTACATGTTTTATAATGAACTGTTTCTTTCCCGTCAACTAATTTTAAATATGCGCTTCTATTGATCAATTCTTTTTTTGATAATGTTTCATACTCCCATAAAGCCAAATCTAATTCAAAAATTTCATCAGTACCATCGATCAACTGATAATTTTCAGGAAATAATTTTTCTATTAGTAATTTATGTTTTTGCATTATCCTTTCTGATTTTGACCATTCGTTAAAATACAATAAATGCGCTAAATTCGATCAAAATCTTATTATCGTCCAGTTCACTAACATTTAACTGATAAGTAGAATACATTCTTATATCATCCTTAAGAATTATTATACATTACTATTGTAACATTAATTATACTATAATTCCTTTACCACAAAATCCCATTCCCATTTTCCTGAATCATTGTCTCTTTAATCAACGAATTTAAGATATTTACCGCATTGATGGGATCAACTCCAACAGCGGTTTCATCTGACAATATAAACCCGTCAACATGCTGCTCAACTGCGTTAACAATATCTGTAAGCTCTGCCCTAAAAGGCGTATATCTAGTTACCAGCGAAAATAAAAGCTCACCTGCAAGTATTACAGGCTTGCCTGTCTTTTTAACGGTTTCAACTATATATCTTTGAACAAAAGGCAGTCTTGGAAGCGGTATCTCTGTGCCAAGGTCGCCCCTTGCTATACAAATAGATTCTGTTACATCTGCTATCTCTTTGAGATTTTTAACCGCAGTCAATAGCTCCACCTTAGCCATTATTGGAATGTCTTTATAAAGCCGTTTGAGAGACTCCCTTAATATATTAATATCAGATGCGCTTTCAACGTAAGAAAGATATACATTATCAATTGCGGCGTCCGCAAAATATTCCATAAATTTATAATCCAATTCAGTTAGGGGCGCTAGATTAGTTGCAATCCCTGGTATATTAACTCCGCTTCTTTGAGGTAGTACTCCGCCCGTTAGTACCTCACAAACTATTCCGTCCGTATAAATCTCCTTTACGCTCAATGTAATTGCCCCATCATCTAGTAAAACAGCAGCCCCCTGCCTTAATGTCTTACAAATATCAGGAAAATTAATGGATACGCAATATCTATCTCCTTCCATTTCAATTAAAGATGGAAATAGTCTGAACATCCTGCCTTGTCTTAAATTTATCTTTCCATCAATCAATGCCCCAATTCTAAGTTTTCGCCCACGAATATCAGCGCCTATCTTAATCTCTTTAGAAACGCCTCTAATTCGTTTTGTTATATCAGGAAGCTCTGTCATTTTTATATGCGAAAGATTAATCCTAATATTTTCAACACCTGTGGCAATCAGGTTTTTAAGAATACTCAAATCCCTGCAGGCAGGGCCATAGGTAATATGAATTGATGGCGTCATGTAGTCTTCCCTTCAAGTATTGGTCGGGTCAAATATATTCCGCTAAAAATAATAACCGCAGATAATATCATCTCAATGCCAAGCGCAGCCTTAAAAAATATAATATTCCCAATCCCAAAGCAGATAAGAAATATTGCTATTATGCCCAAAAGCCAATGAATAACATATCTCCCTATGCCTTGAGTCCAATCAATATCTGGATATTTATCTTTAATAGGTCCCCAAAAGGTCTTAAATGGTTTGACCTTTTTACAAAAAATAACAAGATGAGCCTCGTTACAAGGCTTGGTAAACACCGTAACAATCATCCAGACCACTGTGCAAAATACGACTATAAATATAAATTTAGATCCAAAACTAAATCTATTAATAATATCAGAATACCCAAACCAATTTGCGACCTTAGAGCATAATATTATGCTCCCTAAACCAGATGAAGACATTGCAGCAATCTCTGACCAAGCGTTTATCCTCCACCAAAACCATCGCGCCACTATCAAAAACCCATAGCCTGCAGTCAAGGTTGCCATAAAATACCACGCTGAACTGACTGAATTTAGATTATATGCAACTATTATAGCAATTAATAACATTAAAATTGTGCAAATTCGAGAGGCTACCACATAATGTCTCTGTGCCGCATCTTTTTTGATAAAACGCCTGTAGATGTCATTTACCATATATGAGGCGCCATAATTAATATGTGTATTAACTGTAGACATAAAGGCAGCCATCATGGCAGCAAGCATCAAACCCATAAAACCTGAAGGCAGGAGCTTGACAATTAGCAATGGATACCCTTGCTCTGGAGTCTTAAGATCAGGAAATACGACCAACGAAACCATAGCAATAATAATCATAGGCCAGTAATTAATAGCAAAATGTATTACAGAGAATATCAAAACTGACATTGAGGCATGACGCTCATTTTTAGATGCCACAATCCTTTGATGAATAGCAGGAGGCGGATTTCCCCACCATTTTAGTGTGATAAATACTATAAATGTCTCAAAAAATGGAGTGCCAAATCTTGGGAAAAAATTTAACCTTGAGGCAGTCTCTACACCATAACGCGCCCCAAAACCCTTTACTAAAGCATCCATTCCGCCAATATAATCAACTGAAAAATATGTTAGAACAAGTATTCCAACTATACCGATAAAAAATTGCAGGAAATCCGCAGCAGCTATCCCCCACATTCCTGCCATTGCCGTATAGATCAGGGTAAATATTAATATCACTGCCATCGTGATATTGGCATCCCATCCAAGCACAACATCTGTAACAGTCCAGACTGCCTTAATTATCCAGCCAAGGGTAATTGCATTTGAAAAAATGCCAAAATATATGCCTTTGAAAAAACGCAGCGCAGATGCGGATCTACCGTCATATCTCAGTTCAACAAGCTCTGCTGTAGTCATTACCTCTGAACGTCTAAGCAAGGCTGCAAAGACAAATGCCCCAAGCGCCCCAGCCCCGCCAATTACAAATGACCACGCATACCATACGCCTTGTATTCCATTAGCAGCAACTAAACCAGTGATACCTATCGGAGTGTCAATTGAAAATGCAGATGCTATCATTGTAATACTGCCTACATACCAAGGTAAACTTCGTCCTGCAACAAAATACTCATCAACGCTCTTTGAAGCCTTTTTAGCAAAAATCAGCCCAATTATTACTGTAAGAATAAGATATGAAGAGATAATAATCCAATCAATTATAGACAAGTGCATTATTAGTTTAACCCCAAATATAATTTTAGATTTATGATTTAAAAAATCTAAGATTATATGATAGAACATTCGACGCTTTCTTTCAAGTTATAAAAGAGATATATTGTTAAATGCTTTTAAATCTAAAATCATAAATCTAAAATTTTTTGGGAATCGTTTGCATAAATACATTGTACTATGTTACACTTTTCTACAAAAGTATTTAATCTGATTATTATTTGTAATAACTTAAACAGTTTTTGAAAACTGATTGGACAAAATTCAAGCGGGTGAAAATATAATGGACATTAAAATAGGTATAATTGGCGGCTCAGGTATGGACTCTCCAAAGTTATTTTCGGATTGGAATGAGAAGACAGTAAAGACCCCCTATGGAAACCCTTCTTCAAATCTGATAATAGGCACAATTGAAGGAGTTAAAACTATTATTCTTGCTAGACATGGCAAAGATCATTCAATATACCCGACTGGGGTCAATTTTAAGGCTAATATCTATGCCCTTAAACAAGAAGGCTGCACTCATATTATTGCCACAACGGCAGTAGGCTCATTAAAGGAAGAAATTAAACCAGGCGATATTGTCTTTCCTGATCAGTTTATAGATTTTACTAGTCATAGAGAGCTTACCTTTCATTCTGAGAAGGTAATACATACACCAATGAGCGATCCGTTTTGCTCTAAACTTTTAAAGCTGCTTATAGAATCTACAAAGGAATTAAGACTAAGCTACCACAAAAAAGGAACTGTAATTACAATTGAAGGACCTCGTTTTTCAACGCGGGCTGAATCTCATATGTTTCGTTCATGGGGGGCTGATATAATTAATATGTCAACCGTTCCTGAGGTCACACTGGCAAGAGAGCTTGGCATATGTTATCAATCCATTGCCATGTCAACGGATTATGATTGCTGGAAAGAGGAAGAAGAGCCTGTGACTTGGGAGATGATTAAAAAAGTAATGGATAAAAATTCTGATAATGTAAAAAAATTAATCCTTAAAACCCTGCCTCTGATAAAATTTGATCAGTGCAGGTGTAATGGACTGGAGGTATAAAATGCCCATAAAATCAAAGATACGCACTATTCCTGATTATCCCAAAAAAGGCATAATGTTTCGCGACATCACAACACTGCTCAAAGACCCTCTTGGTTTGAGGCTGACGATAGATACGTTTGTTCAAAGATATATATCTATGGATATTGATTTCAATTTAATTGTTGGCATTGAGGCTAGAGGTTTTATTATTGGAGGCGCTCTAGCCTATGCCCTTGGAAAGGGTTTTGTGCCAATCAGGAAAAAGGGGAAGCTGCCAGGCGATGTGGTCAGCGTTGAATATGACCTTGAGTACGGCACAGACACTATTGAGATACATAATGACGCAATAAACGAAAATTCTAGAGTTATTATAGTCGATGATCTTATTGCCACAGGCGGTACAGCCATTGCTTCTGCTCAACTCATAGAAAAACTTGGAGGCACAGTAGCCGAGATGGCGTTTATTGTTTCACTGCCAGATATAGGCGGGGCTCAAAAACTTGCCTTAAAAAATTATAAGGTCTTTTCTTTAACTGAATTTGAAGGCGAATAGAATTTAATTGCAGAGAATGTAGGGGCAGGTCTTGCGCCTGCCCTTTTTTTGAATTCGACGTATTGCATTATACAGGGCAACCACAAGGGTTGCCCCTACAAATAAACCACATTTTAATTATTATTAATCATATCTCTAAATCTATTAAAAAGATATATTGAGTCATTAGGCCCTGGCCCAGCTTCAGGATGATATTGGACAGAAAATATAGGCAGTTCAACATGTTTCATACCCTCTTCAGTGCCGTCATAGAGATTTTTGTGGGTTAGTTCAAATGCCCCGCCAAGACTTGAAATATCAACGCAATAATTATGATTTTGAGAGGTAATCTCAATCTTTCCAGTAGTTTTATCTAAGACAGGATGATTGCCGCCATGGTGTCCGAATTTAAGTTTATAAACACGTGCATTAAGGGCAAGACCTAATATTTGATGACCCATACATATACCAAATATAGGTTTTTTCCCTATCAATTGCCTTACATTTTCAGCGCCATATTTAATGGTTTCAGGGTTGCCTGGCCCATTGCTAAGGAAGATTCCATCAGGCTCAAGTTCTAAAATTGCCTCTGCTTGCGTATTTGCAGGGACTACAGTAATCTTAAATCCGCAATTGCTTAGATGTCTAAGGATATTATATTTAACGCCATAATCATAGACTACAACATGTAGTTGATTGATGTTTTCATCAATCTTGTTATTAGTATCGGCGCTATCAATCCTAATAAGTCCTTCATTCCAGCAATATTTTTTCTTAGTAGTTACAACATCAACCAGATCAATATCATTAATCCCCTTGTGTTGTTTAACCTTTTTGTGCAGAGACACAGGGTCAAGGTCAATAGTTGAAATAATCCCCATTTGTGAACCGTAATCTCGAAGGTGACGCACAAGCGCCCTTGTATCCAGCCCTTCAACTGCTGGTATGCCGTATTGAATCAGATATTCGCTAAGAGATTTGTCTGCGCGCCAGTTGCTATAGTTTTTACTACATTCCTTTACAATAAAGCCCGAAGGTTTAGGCCCGCCAGATGATTCACTGTCAATAGTATTGATGCCGTAATTTCCGATTTGAGGGTAGGTCATTACAACAAACTGTCCCTTATATGAGGCATCTGTAAGAATCTCTTGATAACCACTCATGGATGTGTTAAAAACTACTTCGCCAATGCTTTCAGTCTCAGCGCCAAAGGATTGGCAGTCAAAGACCATGCCGTCAGATAGAACTAATAATGCCTGTTTCAAGATAACTCCGTTTGTATTTATAATATTTATTACGATATATTAACATCTGTTAATCCCTTTAATCAATCATCAATTATAAATCATTTTATAAGGTTATTCATCCAAAATTTACCTGAGCCATTTTATTATTAGATTTCAAGCATAATACCATTTTTGATAGTAAAAATATATCAAATTTTGATAATAAAAGTTTATAATCAACTGATGGATGAGTAAAGTTGGGTTGGGGGTGAGGAAGCTGAAGGAATTGTGGGTAATCTATAAATATTGTAATATAAACATATTTTATATAGGAGATATATGTTATGAAATATAATGATTTAATTAAATTTGATAATCTTGAAACCGTAGTACATCTAAATGATGCCGATAAAACAGAAATTGCTCATCAACTTGTTTCAAACTATGTAATATCAGATGAAATGGCTGAGAAACTAATTGATATTATTTTTAAACAACTTCAATTTGAACACCCTGCCGATAATAAAGGTATTATGATTGTAGGCAATTATGGCACTGGTAAATCACATCTTATGTCGGTTATTTCTAGTATTGCTGAAAATTCCGATATGATTAGTGGTCTTACAAATATTGAAGTTGCAAGCGCCTCTTCTATTATCGCTGGGAAGTTTAAGGTTATTAGAGTAGAAATAGGTTCAACGGAGATGTCTCTAAGAGGTATTATATTATTAGTTCTTGAAGAATATCTTCTTTCTATAGGAGTAAATTATTCTTTTCCTGCAGTAGACAAAATTACTAATAATAAACGAGCCTTTGAAGAAATGATGACAATATTTCATCAAAAATATCCAGATATGGGGTTGTTGTTGGTGGTAGATGAATTGCTAGATTATCTTCGCTCTCGTAAGGATCAGGAACTAGTCCTTGATTTAAGTTTTTTACGTGAGATTGGTGAAGTCTGCAAGTATCTGCGTTTTCGTTTTATGGCTGGTGTGCAAGAAGCCATTTTTGATAGTCAAAGATTTGAATTTGCAGCAGGTAGTATTCGCCGTGTTAAAGATAGATTTGAACAAATAATGATAGCCCGTAAAGATATAAAGTTTGTTGTTGCACAACGCTTGTTAAAAAAAACAATAGGTCAAAAGGTGAGTATTCGTCATTATCTCACGCCATTTAGTAAGTTTTATAGTAATATGAATGAGCGTTTAGAACAATATGTTCAACTTTTTCCGGTTCATCCTGATTATATTGATATATTAGAACGTATTACTGTAATTGAAAAACGCGCAATTTTGAAGACCTTATCACTGGTTATGAAAAAAAAATTATCTGAAGATGTACCTCAAGACTACCCGGGTCTTATTGCTTACGATCAATACTGGGATACCATAAGAGAAAATCCAGATTTCAGAGCTACAACTGGAATTAGAGACGTATTGGATTGTAGCCAGGTATTAGAATCTCGTATCAACCAGACTTTTAATAGACCTTTATATAAACCTATGGCGCTTAGGATTATTTATGCACTATCGGTTCATAGATTAACTCATGGCGATATATATACAACTTTAGGAGCAACAACAGAAGAATTAAGAGATACCCTCTGTCTCTATCAGTCTGGGATAGATGACCTTGGCGGTACTCCATCTGATAATTTGTTGACACATGTAGAAACTGTCTTAAAAGAAATCTACAAAACATTAAATGGACAATTCATTGCCCTAAATCCTGAAAATCGGCAGTATTATTTAGATTTAAAAAAGACAGTTGATTTTGATACATTAATAGAAAAGCGCGCAGAAAGTCTTAATAATACTCTACTTGACCGCTATTACTATGAAACACTTAAGCGAGTATTAGAATGTACAGATATTACATATGTAACAGATTATAAAATTTGGCAGCATGAGCTTGAATGGGTTGAGCATAAGGCGTCAAGACTTGGGTATCTTTTTTTTGGAGCGCCAAATGAACGTTCTACTGCAATACCTCCGATGGATTTTTACCTGTACTTTATTCAACCATTTGATGAACAACACTATAAAGATGAAAAAAAACCTGATGAGGTTTTTTTCCGTTTAATTGGGGCAGATAAAGACTTTCGGAGCGCTTTAAGCAGTTATGCAGCATCTCTTGATCTTGCAAGTACGTCATCAGGTAATTCAAAGTCAATCTATGAAAAGAAAGCTGCAGGATTTTTACAGGATTTGACTAAATGGTTATATGAACATAAGAATACCGCATTTGAGGTAACTTATCAGGGAAAAACTAAGCCAATAATGGATTGGGCAAAGGGTAAGGATTTAAGAAATCGTGTACATATTTTACAAGATGAGAGGATTAATTTCAGAGACTTGATTAATGCAATTTCAGGGATATGTCTATCAAATTATTTTATGGAGAAATCTCCGGAATATCCATTTTTCTCAATATTAATCACTGGAGAGAATAGAGTTTTAGCTGTTAAAGATGCGTTAAGCTATATAGTAGGAACAAATAAGACAAAACAAGGCAGGGCTGTTCTTGAAGCCCTTGAACTACTTGATGGCGATAGGATAGATGTATACAAATCTAAATTTGCAAAATATATCCTCGAGATTATGTATAAAAAGCCTCAAGAACAGGTTGTCAACCGAGATGAACTAATACAGAAAGAATTTGGCGTAGAATATATGGCTCTTGATACCTTGCGGCTTGAACCAGAATGGGTAGTGGTTTTGCTTGCAGTTTTGGTCTGGTCGGGCGATGTGGTAATAGCGCTTGCGGGTAAAAAAATTGATGCCTCAAACCTTTCAGAAATTTTATCTTATAAGGATGAGATAATAAATTTCAAACATATTGAACATCCTAAAGACTGGAATCTTCCGGTCTTAAAAGCCCTATTTGAATTGCTTAGGCTTTCGCAAGGTAAGGCACAACTATTGACTCAGGGTAAAACTGAACCGATTCAAGAGTTACAAACAAAAATAGAAGAATTTATTAAACGATTAGTTTTTGCAGTCCAGTATATTGACGATAGTCCTATAATATGGAGAAAGCCTTCTTCAACTATATTTGAAACACAACAATCTAAGGATATTTTGAAGGAGACTAAGAAATTCCTTGAATCAATACGTCCATACTCAACACATGGTAAGATAAAAAATTTCCGTTATAATAAACAAGAAGTAGATAATCAACAAAATGGTTTAAATATTTTATATGAATTAGAGGCGTTTATTGCCATAATAGATTCTATTAATCCGCTGATATCTTATTTATCTAATGCTGAGGCAATCTTACCAGCAGGGCATAATTGGGCAGCATTGGTGAAATCTGTTCGCAGCGATTTATTAGATGAATTATCTGATTCAAAGAAACGATCCGTTGAGTCATTTCAACACACATCAAAACAGAAACTGTTTGAATTAAAGAAAGATTATATAAAGATTTATTTAGAATTACATTCAAAGGCGCGATTAAATCAGAATCAGGATAAACGCATCAAAGCCATTATGGTTGATAAACGTTTAGAAAAATTAACAAAATTAGTTACTATCAATATAATGCCAAAATCGCAACTGGCAGATTTTCAGAAAAAATTTGCAGGATTTAAAACGTGTTATAAATTGACAGATCAGGATTTGAAAGCATCCACTTATTGTCCTCATTGCGAATATAAACCTTCAATTGAAACAAATCCTGCTGAAACTACAAAATTACAGACATTTTTTGATGATCTTCTTGATGAAATGGTCAATAATTGGACGCAAATACTAATAAAAAATCTGCAAGACCTATCCACTCAAGACAGTCTAAAGTTATTGCCAGACGATCAAAAGGACATTTTAGAGAAATTTTTAACCAAAATAGAACTGCCTGATAAATTGGACAATAATTTCATTCAAATAATTAGTGACGTGCTTTCTGGACTTGTAAAGATTGAGATAAAAAGTATTGAATTAAGCAAAGCCCTTTTACCTGATGGCTCAATAGCCACAATAGATGAGTTTAAGAGGAGATTTGATTCCTTTCTCAATAATAAGACCAAGGGATTGGAGCAAGATAAAATAAGGATTGTCTTGGAGTGATGGTTTTATAAACTTATAAAATAATATTATGAAAAACCCAAAAGACATATATACCAAAGATATATTCAGAGATGACTTTAGTCAAGATAGCTTGTTTGATAAATCTCTTGAGCAGGAAATAGAACAAAAGGTTGAATGTCTTGGTAAGACCTTTGATAATGATGAAGTCCTAAGGGCATATTATTTAGATATTTTGAGAGATAAACTTATTGACCCTGAATTTCGTAAAATAGAAGGCTTCCCCATTGGCGGGGATGAAGATATATTGGCTCTTTCAGACCCTCCTTATTATACTGCATGTCCAAATCCCTTTATAGATGATTTTATCAAGTTATATGGTAAGCCTTATGAATCTACTGTTCCATACAGTAGAGAGCCATTTGCAGCAGACGTCAGCGAAGGCAAAAATGACCCGATTTATAATGCCCATTCATATCATACTAAAGTACCTCATAGGGCTATCATGCGTTATATACTTCACTATACAGAGCCTGGCGATATAGTCTTGGATGGATTCTGCGGCACTGGTATGACAGGAGTAGCTGCGCAGCTTTGCGGTGATGTTAAAACAGTTGAATCATTGGGTTATAAGGTAAATCCCGATGGCATAATTATTGAGGAAGAAGGAAAGCCGTTTTCTAAGGTAGGCGGAAGACTGGCAATATTAAATGACCTATCGCCTGCAGCAACATTCATAGCCTATAATTATAACGCTCCAGTAGACGTATCTGCCTTTGAAAGAGAGGCAAAACGTATCCTTAAAGAGGTAGAGGAAGAGTGCGGCTGGATGTATGAAACTATACATAGTGACGGCAAGACAAAGGGTCGTATTAATTATACAGTATGGTCGGATGTATTTATCTGTCCTCAGTGTACAAGAGAAGTAATATTTTGGGAAGTGGCAGTGGCGGCTGGCAAGGTATTAGATGAATTCGCCTGCCCTCATTGTAAAGTGATGCTGACAAAAAAGAAGATGGAAAGGGCTTGGGTTACTATATTTGACAAGGCTATAGGACAAACTATCAGACAAGCAAGGCAGATACCTGTGCTTATTAATTATAGTGTAGGTAAAAAACGATTTGAAAAAACACTTGATTCTGAAGATTTTGCTCTTATTGATAAAATTGACAATAGTGATATTCCTTATTGGTTTCCAAGAGATAGAATGCCAGAGGGAGATGAATCACGAAGGAATGACAGGATAGGGATAACTCATGCGCATCATTTTTATACTAAGCGGAATTTGTGGGTCTTAGCAGGGATTATCATAAGATGCAATAAGTTACTAATAAAACTTGTTTTTCAATCAATAGTTTCAACTCTTTGCTCGCGATTAGTCCGTTATAACATGGGGAATAGAGGCAATGGTCATCTTTCTGGAACTTTATATGTTTCTTCTATGAATGCGGATACAAATCCAATGTGGGTTATTGCCAGTAAAATTAACGATTTTGCTAAAGCATTTAAATCTTCTCAACATAATGTTATAACAAATCAGTCTACATCCTCATTAGGAATTAAAAAGAAATCAATTGACTACATCTTTACAGACCCCCCATTTGGCAGTAATCTAATGTACTCTGAATTAAACTTTTTATGGGAGGCATGGTTAAAGGTATTCACAAACAATAAATCAGAGGCAATAGAAAATAAGACACAGGGCAAGTCTCTTTATGAGTATCAGGTATTAATGACACAATGTTTTAGTGAATATTATCGTGTATTAAAGCCTGGACGATGGATGACAGTAGAGTTTCACAACTCCAAAAACACTGTATGGAATTCTATACAGGTGGCATTGCAACACGCTGGATTTGTTGTTGCAGATGTTAGAACTCTTGACAAGCAGCAAGGTTCTTTTAAACAGGTTACAAGCGGAGGCTCAGTCAAGCAAGACCTGATTATCTCCGCATATAAACCAAATTATGGATTAGAAGAACGCTTTAAACTTATCTCTGGAACGGATGAAGGGGTCTGGGAATTTATACGCGCACATCTAAGATATCTGCCAGTCTTTGTTTCCAAAAAGGATAAATTAGAGGTGCTTGCAGAGCGGCAGGATTATCTGTTATTTGATCGTATGGTAGCGTTTCATCTGCAGAGAGGCGTACCTATTCCAATCTCTGCCCCAGAATTTTATGAAGGGTTAGCACAGAGGTTCTCTGAACGTGACGGTATGTATTTCCTCTCTGAACAGACTGCGGAGTATGACAAGAAAAGATTGACAATAAAAGAAATCCTTCAACTTGAGCTTTTTATAAAGGATGAGGCATCAGCTATACAATGGCTTAAACAACAGATAATCAAAAAACCCCAGACATTTCAAGATATTCATCCACTATTCATGCGTGAAATAGCCGGATGGCAGAAACATGAAAAGTCTTTAGAGCTTATGGAGTTACTTGAGCAGAACTTTATACAATATGATGATATTGAAGAGGTGCCAAGTCAAATTCATAGTTATTTATCTACCAATTTTAAAGAATTACGTAACCTGTCAAAAGATAACCCTATACTAAAGGCAAAGGCAAGAGGACGTTGGTATGTTCCAGATCCAAATAAGGCAGCTGACCTTGAAAAATTGAGAGAAAAAGCCTTATTGCGTGAATTTGAACAATATAGAGGGATAAATCAAAAACGTCTAAAGGTTTTCCGATTAGAAGCAGTCAGGGCTGGCTTTAAAAGGGCATTTCAAGAGCGTAACTATCAGATTATAATTGATATATCACTTAAAATCCCTGAAGACATACTACATGAAGATCCGAAACTTCTGATGTGGTATGATCAAGCGGTTACAAGATTGGGGGGAAAATAATGGAAGTTATTGAGAAAAATATACTCCAAATGTAATAGAAGGATAGATTTATTTTATGAAAAAATACATGGAGACAATATTTACTCAAAGAATTTACACCTCAAATATCACGACTGACAATTGTTGCTGATCCTGATAGTCTTCTTATAGAAGATGGAGTTCTTAAAGCTATTACTGAACTGGGATTTCAACTGATTCAATTTGATGATCATATTAATTTTCGTTATATCTATGAATCCAGATTTCGTGATTATTGGGATCGTGGTGAACTCCTTGATATTTCAGTCGTTGTTAGAGTAGCAGCGCAGGGATTTGATTTACTGCCTTATGATTTGTTACAAACTGGGTACAAGCTGTCTTTTAACCTTGGAGAATTATTCCCAAACTTAAGTTATCCTATTGTTACAGTATTAGATAAATGTTATCTTGACCCTCTCTATAATGCCCAGCAACAAATCAAACCAAATATTCTTGGCGATAATGCAACTATTGATTTTATATTACTGCATGTCTTTGAAATTGTGCCAGAACTTATCAATGAACCTTCTGATTTACTTAGGGTTCTGATGCGTCGACATTATAGTAATCAGAATGTTCCAGATATAATTGACCAAAGATTAATACAAATACTTTGCAAAAATGATCAGTTTAATGACTGGCCGTTAGGAGAAATTATTCATAATCGTAAGGCATTTTTTTCATTCCCGCCTTCTACTCTAATTTAACATATTGGAAGTGTCTCATGTATATTGGCACAGAGGTCTTTGCGGTGAATAGTTTTTAATTTGCAACACCAAAATAAAATGTTCTACCAAATTAACGAATTATCTTAAGTCTTAAAATCTTAGCTGTATCATCGCTGACCACAAAGCGTTGATCTGCCCGCAGTCCTGCTATCCAAACAATATCATCGCCTAATGATATAATTGGGATGCTGTCTCTTTCATCTCTTGGTATTTTTTCATCTACAAAGAAATCTTGCAGCTTTTTTTTCCTTCCAAAGCCTTGTGGATAGAAGAAATCTCCCTTCTTTCTTGCCCTTACCTTTAGTATCCCTTTATTAATCTTATCATAATCAAATAATCCCTCATCTAGTCCATCTTTATATATTTTCATGGGCAACCCATCTGGTTCTGGGCAGTCATAAGACTTGCATGTTGCTCTGATTAAAGTCCCGATATTATTAATATTGGTATCACCTGGAATAATTAAATTACGCTCAATCAAGGGGATGATTGATAATCTTTCATTTTTTATAATAAGACGATCCCTATCCTTAATTGCAATCAGCCCATCTGGAAGGGTCAGTCTATCTCCAGTGTTTAAATTTTTAATCAGGATAATAATGCTGTCAATATGAATTAGACCAAGCGTTAGATTAAAATGATTTAACACTTGACGTATTATCCTTCTTAATATTGCCAGATCAATGGATGACAACTTGTTTAGAGAAAGCTCAATAACCCTATCTTCACGTTTAATAACTATCTCTAACATCATCCTATAAACCATTGAGTCAAGAAATCTATCCTCAACGCTAAGGATTTCAGTAGTGTTGTATATTGTCTGCATGACAGACGGATTATATTTTTTTAACAATGGGATAAGAGAACTTCTGATATTATTTCTTAGATATTTATTGGTTAGATTTGATGGGTCTGTAATATAATTAATGCGCCTTGACTCAAGAAAAGACCTGATTTCAGAGCGATTTACAGATAAAAGCGGTCTAATAAGGGTTAAACGCTCAACCACAGATTGTGGCTCAACCACAGATTGTGCGCAGATTGTGTTATCACGGATAGGAGGCATTCCGCAAAGTCCAGACATGCCTGAACCCCTTAGCATATTTATTAAAAATGTCTCGCATTGATCATCTTTATTATGACCAAGGGCAATATGGCGCGCCCCAATCTTATAGGCTGCATCTGATAATGCCTCATACCTTTTAATCCTAGCGCTTGCAGAAATTCCAATATTATGCTCCCTTTGATATTGATATACATCAACAGATTCAACCATGAGATTAATCTTGAGTTTATGGCAGAGTTCAGAACAAAATTCGATTTCACTTGGGGTTTGAGTTGGTCTTAGACCGTGGTCAACATATAGAGCAGAGATGTTTATTCCTAATTCTGCCATGAGAGTCATGAGAGAAACCGAATCCGCCCCTCCAGAAAGAGCAATAAGCACTGTCTCTACGCCATCAAACATCTTGTGTTTTTTTGCAAAGTCAAAGACCTTTTTTATAAATTGAAATTCTTCTTGATCCATATACTATTATAAACAAAAGTAGAAAGATAAAAAAACTATTCACCG
>Ga0315281_10000769_pt1 | contig 46099 bp, 46 predicted proteins | sample YL17G07_0_MG_FD_204540 | JGI IMG/M metagenome (GOLD analysis project Ga0315281, IMG submission 204540) | Sediment microbial communities from Yellowstone Lake, YNP, Wyoming, USA - YL17G07_0 | ecosystem: Environmental > Aquatic > Freshwater > Lake > Sediment | place: USA: Wyoming | collected...
TGATGCGCGTGCGCGAGTTCACGATGAAGGACGCCTACAGCTTCGACGCCGACTGGGACGCGCTGGACGCCAGCTACCAGGCCGCCCGCTCGGCCTACACCCGCATCTTCGACCGCTGCGGCGTGCCGACGATCCCGGTGCAGGCCGACTCCGGTGCCATCGGTGGCAAAGACAGCGAGGAGTTCATGTTCCTCACGGAGGTCGGCGAGGACACGATCCTGCTGTGCAACGGCTGCGGCTACGCGGCGAACGAAGAGAAGGCCGACCACAAGAAGCACGAGATGCCGGGCGAAGACCTGTTGCCGCTCGAGGAGATCGACACGCCCGGCCAGAAGACCATCGAGGACCTGGCGAAGTTCCTGGGCGTGCCGCGCTCTCGCACGTTGAAGGCCGTCTTCTACCAGGCGAACGGCGTGCCGGTCTTCGTCGCCATCCGCGGTGACCTGGAGGTGAACGAGGCGAAGCTGCGCAACACGCTGCACGCGCCCGACCTGGCGCTGCTCGATGATGAGGGCGTGCGGAAGCACGGTCTGGTCGCCGGCTCGGCGTCGCCCGTCGGCCTCTCCGGCATGCAGATCATCGCTGACGACTCGGTGCAGGAGTCGCCCAACCTGGTCGCGGGCGCGAACAAGCCCGATGTGCACTACCGAAACGTCAACCACGGCCGCGACTGGCAGGCCGACGTCATCGCCGATATCTCGCTCGCGCGGGAGGGCGACCGGTGCGCGCGCTGCGGCGGCACGCTGGAGACGAAGCGCGGCATGGAGATGGGGCACGTCTTCAAGCTCGGCACCGTCTACACTGAGAAGCTCGACGCCACCTTCGCCGATGAGTCGGGCAACGTGATGCCCGCCGTCATGGGCTGCTACGGCATCGGCGTCGGGCGCGTCTTCGCCGGCGCGATCGAGGCCAATCACGACGAGCGCGGCATCGTCTGGCCGCCGGAGCTGGCGCCGTACCAGGTGCACCTCGTCGGCCTCGGCTTCGACAAGCCCGGCGTGCGCGAGAGCGCCGAGCAGGTGTACGAGCAGCTGCAGACGGCCGGCTACGACGTCCTCTACGACGACCGCGAGGAGGGCTCGGCCGGCGTGAAGTTCAACGACGCCGACCTGCTGGGCATGCCCGTGCGCGTCACCGTCAGCCCCCGCAGCGTCCAGAGCGGCGGCGCCGAAGTGAAGCGCCGCACCGAGAAGGACGCGCAGATCGTGCCCCTCGACGGCGCCGCCGCTGAGGTGTCGCGGCTGCTGGCCGGCGCGCGATCGTAGGGACGCAGCTTCAGCTCCGTCCAGGCGGACCTATCCCCCTCGCCACGGCGAGTCTTCGACGGCCCCTTCCCTGGGAGGGAAGGGGAGCGCGTTACGGAGGGACGGCATGCGAAACGTGGCACGTGTTTCCGATTGAAGCCGTCGTGAGGAGCTTCAGCTCCGGCCGGCCATCGTAGGGACGCAGCTTCAGCTCCGTCCCCACCGCAGCTCACAAACCTACCGCTCCGATCGCGACACGGCGCCGCCGGCCGAGTCCGTCCAGCTTCCAGCCTCCAGTTTCCAACTTCCAGCCCGAGGGGTGGCCGAAGGCCGGGGTGAGGGCCAGCGCTCAGGCGCCCGGCGCCGGATCGCGCCGTACGTCCGTGGCACCTTTCTCGCGCAGCACGCGCTCGGCGCGCACGATCCGCCCCACGTCGCCGGAGCGGACAGCGATGACGACCGCGCCCTCCACCGGCTGGAACGTCAGCTCCCACGCCGAGCCGCTGGTGATCGCGGCGTACACGCCCACGATCGCCCCGCCGACGTGCAGGAACATCCCCCAGCTCACGATCTGCAGCGCCATGCTGTTCGACGTGCCGGGCAGCGTCAGGCCGCTGAGCCCGAACACGAAGCCGGCACTCACGCCGAGGATCGCGCCCCAGACGCTCCACCAGAAGCCGCGCCAGGCCACCCGCCAGATGATCGGCGCGTCGCTCCTGCCGCTGTTCGTGCTCGAGTCGGCCAGCCGCGCCGCCGCCGCCGCGCCCTCGCCTGCCAGCGAGATGTCGTTCGCCTCGATGCCGGCGAACTGCAGCGCATCGATGGCGCGCCGCGCCTGGGCCATGCCGGACACGGTGCCGCGCACGTGGTGCGAAGGCGAGGCCTCGCGCGTCACTCGCACCATCGGGATCTTGCTCCGTTATCAAATGCGGCTGAACGTGCCGCCCCGTACAGCCTAGTGTAGTGCTTCCGATCCAGCATCAGTTCCAAGGGGGCGTCTCACGTACAAACGCTCGGCGCTCACACGGCAGTGTCCGCTGGCGCGTACCCTGCAAAGAGAGAAAGAAAAGATGATTCCGGGGGACACCCCCGGGCCCCCTCGCCACGGCGAGTCTTCGACGGCAGAGAGCGCTGCGCGCTCTGCACTCCCGCTCCCCCGAACGATGTCCAGCCAGCTAAAGAAGCGTTAGAAGCACTACAGCCTAGCAAGCTGCGGTTGAGTACGGCCGCCTCTATCCGCTACGATCCATCGCTCGCGAGGGTTGCTGGTGATATGGAGGTCAAGGATGACGTGGTCGCGATGCCGTTCGATTCTGCTGCCGTTTGTAGCGCTCTCCGTGCTGTGCATCGCCGCGCTCGCGGCGGCCGGGCCCGCCTCGCTGCGCCCGCAGCGGGCGGAAGCCGCCGATTGCAACAAGATCGCCTTCCCCGACACGCTCCAGCACCTGGTCGACGTCGCGCAGCGCGGCGACGTCATCTGCCTGGTGCCGGGCGTGTTTCGCGGCCCCGTGTTGTTCCAGGATAAGCACGGCGTCACGCTCCGCGGCCAGGGCACGCACGTAACGGTCGTCGCCGGCGGCGACCGGGATTCGATGCTGATCTTCAACAGCACCGACCTCACGTTCCAGGACTTCACGCTCTACTACGGCCACCCATCCGACGCCTACATCGCGAACAGCCAGAACGTCCTCTTCCAGGGCATGGATGCCGGCGGCGGCGGCCTCGGCATTCATTACGACGCCGGCAGTACGGGTCGCATCTCCGATTCCATGGTCTACGCGATGGAGGGCGACGGCGTGCTGATCCGCCGCAAGTCGAACGTCACGGTCGAGCGCAACTGGGTCTTCAACAACGGCGGCGTCGGCGTCTCCACAGTCGGCGAGACGGCGACCACGACGATCACGCGCAACATTATCTCCGACAACAAGGGGCCGGGCGTGTTCGCCGGCCAGACGCCGTGCGCGCTGCTGCCGCCCGGCTTCGTCGAAGTGCCGCAGTGCTACCTGGTGGACCTGCAGGCGTACGTCGGCGACGCGAACATCATCCTCGACTCCAACGTCATCCAGGCCAGCGGCAGCACGGGCATTGTCATGTTCCCCGGCACGCGCGCGACGATGCGCTCCAACCACATCTGGCGTAACGTGCTGACGGGGCTCTTCGTCTGGGGCGCGTCCATCTCCTCCGAGGGCGACGAGTTCAACGCCAACGAGGAACACGCCATCGAGTTCCGGGCCTACCCGGACCCGCTGAAGTACGGCAAGGTCGGCAACGTCTTCCCGGTACGCGCCGTCGGCCGCATCAACAACGCCGATATCCACGATACCGTCGTGCTGCCGCAGACCCGCACGCTCGGCGGCGGCGTGCTGGGCCAGGGCGCGAACCTCGATGTCTCGAATTCCCGCATCTACCGCAACCGCGGCATCGGGGTGTCGTACGTGAATACGTCGCTCGGGACGATCGACCACAACTTCATCCACGATAACCGCGGCTCGGCGATCTGCATCTTCAAGGCGGGCGACGTCGTCGCGGTCGCCAACAACATCGCCAACAACGCCGACGATGGGGTCGGCGTCTGCGATGAAACGACGCCGTGAGGCGGCGGCCCGGCGGGTTCGCGCCTTCCGGCGTCCCGCCTCGCCCGATAGGATGAGCCCGCAACCGATATGAAGATCATCCGCATCCACCACCTGACGATGGCCGTCCGTGACGCCGACGCCGCGCGCGCGACGTTCGAGGCGCTGTTCGGTGTCGCCGGCCTCGGCATCGCCGCCGTGCCGGCGTTCGGCATCCGCACGGCCGGCGTGCCGCTGGGCGAGGACCTGCTGCAACTCGCCTCGCCGGTGTCGCCCGACAACCCCGTCATGCGCTTCCTGGAACGCAAGGGCGAAGGCTTCTACAACGTGGCGCTGGAGGTCGATGACCTCGACGCCGCCGTGACGGAGCTGACCGCAAAGGGTGTGCGCGTGAGCGAGCCTGTCGAGGCCGAGCCGGGCCTTCGCTCCGCCTTCGTCACGATGGCCGCGACGCACGGCCTCAGCGTGCAGCTCGTGCAGGGGCCGGCAGTGGAAGCGCCGCCGCCCGCGCCGGTCGAGACGGCCCCGGAGCTCGAAGCGCTGCCGGTGGAGGAGCCTGCGGACGAGGAAGCCGCGCCGCCGCTGGACCTGACGCCAGACGAGTGGTCCGACACCGACTGATCGCCTGGAGGATTGCACCGCGGAGTCGCAGAGGACGCGGAGACCCGGGGATGAACATAGGCAACCCCCGCGCCGCGATCCTTGTGATGGCGCTCCCCTTCCCTCCCAGGGAAGGGGCCGGGGGATAGGTCCGGCGGGGCGCGGCAACTCGCGGTGGAAAGCTGTGTTCAGCGCAGGCGAACTCTGCGTGCTCGGCGCCTCTGCGGTGAATACGTCGTCGTCGTGGTGCAGCGGTGCTAGCCGCCGATGTATGACATCTCGATGCGCGGCAGGCCGGCCGTCGCCTGCGAGCGCAGCTGCGAGTAGCGGTCTTCGCGCTTGGCCCAGACGCCCGTGATCGCGGCGGCGATCGCATCGTCGTCGCTGCCGTCGCGGAGGAGCGCCCGCAGGTCCGTGCCCTGCGTGGCGAAGAGGCAGGTGTAGAGCCCACCCTCGGCGGAGAGCCGCGCGCGCGTGCACTCACCGCAGAACGGCTGCGTGACTGACGTGATGACGCCCGCCTCGCCGCCGCCATCGACGTAGCGCCAGCGCCGCGCCACCTCGCCCGGGTAGTTCGCGTCGAGCGGCTCCAGCGGCATCTCGGCCGAGATCATGCGCACGACCTCTGCCGCGGGCACGACGTCGTCGAGCCGCCAGCCGTTGCTCTGCCCCACGTCCATGAACTCGATGAACCGCACGATGTTGCCGGTGCCCTTGAAGTGCCGCGCCAGCGCGACGATCGTGTGGTCGTTGACGCCGCGGCGCACCACGGCGTTGATCTTCAGCGGCCGCAGCCCGGCTTCCTCCGCAGCGGCGATGCCTTCGAGCACGCGCGCGACCGGGAACTCCACGTCGTTCATCGCGCGGAACACCGCGTCGTCGAGGGAATCGAGGCTGACGGTGATGCGGCGCAGCCCCGCGGCGACCAGCGCCCGCGCCTGCTCCACCAGCAGCGAGCCGTTCGTCGTCAGCGCGACGTCGACATCGGGGACCTCCGCGAGCATGCGCACCAGCTCCGGCAGATCGTGGCGCAGCAGCGGTTCGCCGCCGGTCAGCCGGAGCTTGCGGACGCCGCGCGCCGCGAAGATCCGCGCCACGCGGGTGATCTCCTCGAAGCTCAGGATCTCGTCGCGACGCAGGAACTGGTGCTCGGCGCCGAAGACCTCGCGCGGCATGCAGTAGCGGCAGCGGAAGTTGCAGCGATCCGTCACCGAGATCCGCAGGTCGCGCAGCGCGCGCCCGAAGCGATCGGGCGCGACCTGCGCGCTGTCGCCGGGGTCGGGTGTGCCTGTCAGCTCACGCGGTTGGATAGCCACCGGACATCATCCTCAACAGCTCGCGTGCCTTGAGCGCCGCCTGCGCCCGATGGCTGATCTTGTTCTTCTCGTCCGGCGCCAGCTCGGCGCTCGTTACGCCCAGCTCCGGCACCAGGAAGATCGGGTCGTAGCCGAAGCCGTGCTCGCCGCGCGCCTCGTGCGCGATCCGCCCCTCGAACACGCCGTCCGCCCTCTGCACGGCGCCGTCCGGCGTGGCGATGGCGATGACGCAGCGGAAGCGCGCCCCGCGCTGCTCGTCCGGCACGCCGCGCAGCTCGTCGAGCACGATCTGCACCTGCTGCCGCTCGGTCAGCGTCGGGTCCGTCCGGTCGCCGCCGGCATATCGGGCGGAAAAAATGCCTGGGCGCCCGCCCAGGTGATCGATCTCCAGCCCCGAATCGTCGGCGAGCGCCGGGAGCCCGCAGCTCCGCATCGCCTCGACCGCCTTGATTGTAGCATTCTCTTCGAACGAGCCGCCGGTCTCTTCCGGGTCGAACGGCACCCCGAGCTGGGCCGGCGTGACAAGCTCGAAGCCGCAGCCGTCAAGCAGCTCGCCGAACTCGCGCAGCTTCCCCTGGTTGTTCGTGGCGATGACGAGCTGGCGCATGCTCAAGGGCGTGAACGCCGGGCTCCGGCGCCGTCAGCTCCACCCGGCATCTCGATCAGCAAGTCGGCGGCCTCTCCCACGGGGACAGCCTACCCTCGCCGCCGAGCCGGATCCATCACGCTGCTCACCGCACGTCCTTCAGCGCGGCGACGAAGGCGTCGGCGATGAGCCGGTGCCCGGCGTCGTTCGGGTGCGGGTCGAAGCGCGCGTCCAGCACGTGCGTCAGGCGCGGACCCTCGCCCTCGAAGACCGCCGCCGTGGGGGCGACCGCCGTGTGCTTGTAGCGCGCCGCCACGCCTGAGATCGCCTCGTCGAGCCGCGGCAGCACGCGCGCCGCGGGCGCCTCGAACGCATGCCCCGTGCCAGAGAAGAAGTTCGGGTAGAGCAGCAGGACGATCGGCGTGCTGCCGTGCTTGGCACGAAGTTGCCGCATGATCTCGTCGAGATTTCGCGTCACGCCCGCGAGCGCGTCATCAAGCGGGCACGACGCCGGCAGGGGCTCCTGCTGGCACGTCGTGTTCGGGATCAGCGCGCCCAGGTCGTTGCCGCCGATGGAGATCGTGATGAAGGCGAGCTTCCGGCCCGCCACTGCCGCATCGATCTGCGGCAGCTGCTTCTGGATGACGTCGCCAGTCGTCGCGCCGGCCACGCCCAGGTTCTCGACCGCCAGCCCGCCCTCGTCCTTCGCGAGCAGCGCGGCGAAGCTGGTCGATGCGCGGTCGCTCGACCCGTTCCCCGCGGCGACCGAGTCGCCGAGCGACAGGTAGACGCCGTCGTAGTGCCGCGCCGATGCCCCGCCGCACGCGCCCAGCGCGACCGCCGCGATCATCACAGCGGCGATGCTCAGTAGCCGCATGTTGCTCCCTCCGGCGCCCAGATCCGGCCCTCGATCCGCTCCTGCTCGTCGGCGGCGGGCGGCAGCGCCGCCAGCTCGTGCGTGTGCTGCGACATCACGAGCGCCGACACCGCCGCATCGAACGCATCCTCCGTCGACGCGGCACGCCGCCGCAGCGCCGGGTCGAGTGATGTGTAGTGCGCATCGAGATACGCCGCGCGCGCCGCAGGGTCCGACTTGTTCACCGGGCCGGTCATCAGGCGGGGATAGATCTCGATCACGCGCGGCGGCCCCCCTTCGCAAAACGGCCACACGCTGAACCCCGCCTCGCGCAGGCGATGCAGCACCGGCATCCCGCGCAGCGATCCCGTGCCGACCGCGCCCGCACCGCCGACCTGGAACACCGACTTCGGCCGGATGCCGCCGATGCTGTGGGCGCGGTCCGTCACCCGGAAGTGCTCCGGGAGACGGGGCCGCGGCTTGCCGGGTTTGCCCCAGAACGGAGGCGCGCACTTCGCGAGGAGTTCATCGGCGCGCCCCGCGTGCATGGCCGCCCAGAGCGCGGGCGCCGTGCCGAAGCCCTCGCGCACGTACCACGCCGGCAGCGAGAACGCGAAGTCGAACCCGATGACCATTCGGGTGTCGCGCGCCGCGTCCGCGATCAGCCAGCTGGCGATCTCATCGCGATCGCGCCCGTTCTCCAGCCGCACGATCCGGCCCGCGGCGGCCTCCGCCAGCCAGATCGTCTTCTCGGCGCCGAAGGCGCGGCCCGACCAGTCGATCGCGATCACCCGCACCTGGCTCATTCGTCCAGCGCGAACGTCTCGATCGCGCGGTACTGCGCGCCGCGGGGCGCGAGCTTTGACTCCATGAGCGCGACGCGCTCCGCCCGGAACGCCGGGAACGCGGACCCGAGGTCCCGCTGCCGGGATGCGTCGCCCGACGAGGTGGAGAGATACGGCCGCAGCGCATCGCACATCGACGCGATCGTCGCGCGGTCTGCGTCATCGCGCACGCGCGCGAGCGTCAGGTGGGCGAAGTACGGCCGCGTCTCCTCGACGTAGCCGAGCGGCGCCAGCGCGCCCTCCACGCGCTCCGCCAGCGCCGACAGCGCGGCCGTATCGCCCGCGATGCCCACCCAGAGCACACGCAGGTTGTGGCGGCGCGCTTCGGGGCGGTCGAGGCGGATCTCCGGGAACGTGCCGAACCCGTCGGGCCGCAGGCCGAACGCCGGTGCGCCGGCGAGCGCCGCCCTCAGCGCGGCGGCGATCGCGGGCACGCGCGGTTCAGGCGTCGCGCCGAGGAACTTCAGCGTCAGGTGGATGCCCTCGGGGCGCACCCAGCGCAGCCCCGCTGCCAGGCCGTTGCGCCGCAGCAGGTCCATCGCGTCTCGCAGCGCCTCTCGCACGCCTTCGGTCAATTCGGTCGCGACGAACAGCCGCCGCGTGGCCTCGCGCTCCATCACAGGCCCAGCAGGGCGGCCGCGTTGCCGCCGGTGATCGCCACGACCTCCGCATCGGTGAGCCCGGCCGCGCGCGTGCGCTCGAGGGCCTTCGCCTGCGAGGTCAGCGGGAAGTCGCTGCCCCAGAGGATCTTCTCCACACCGAGCAGGTCGACCATCGTGCGGTAGATCTTCGCGTCGTAGAGCAGGTGGCTCGCCGACGTATCGACGTACATCGACTCCATCGCCTCGCGCACCTCCGGCATCAGCGCGTAGAACGGCAGCCCGCCGCCCCAGTGCGCGGCGATGATGCTCACGCCCGGCGCCGAGCGCGCGAAGGCGTACAGCGCCCCGATCGGCAGGCCCTCCTTGCCGGGATAGGCGTGGCCCACGGGCTCGCTCGCGTGCACCAGCAGCGGCAGGTCGAAGGCCGCGGCCGCCCACGCCAGCACATCGGCTTCGTCGCTGTTCGCCAGGTCGTAGCCGCTCTGCTCCGGCCGCAGCTCGCCGATGCCGCGCGCGCCGGCCGATGCCAGCATGCGGATCGCCGTGCGCGCGTCGCTCTTCGCCGATGCCGGTGCTTCCTCCATCTCGGCGCGGCCGTGCCCTGCGCCGCCGGCGAGGTGTATCGACACGAACGGCAGCAGCCGCCCGCCCGACCGCGCCGCGGCGTCGAGCAGGTACGCGTTCGTCTCGTCCACCAGCGCCTCGTCGCGCCACGCGAAGTTCGCCGCAATGCTGCGCTCGATGCCGGCGGCGTCCATCGATGCGATCAGCTCGCCGGCCGTCGCCATAACGGCGCGCGCGTCGCTGAAGATCTCGGCGAACGCCGGCTCCGTCGCCAGCAGCCCGGCGCGCCGGTCGCGCACCGCAGGCGGAAAGACGTGCGTGTGCGCGTCGATGATCATGATCCGGCCGCCCTCGCTCGCTCGACGAACCGATCCACCAGCGCCGTCACGCCGGCGCGCCCCGGCTCCTGCCCCAGCCCCACGACGATTACGCTGCCCGTCAGCCGCCCCACGCGCACGAACACCGCATCGGCGACGAACGTGACGTCGAGGCCGCCGTCAAACGCTGCCTTGCCGCTCAGCCGCCACGCGAACGATTCGTCGCCCGCCGCCGGCAAGTCGTCGACTATCGCCATCTGCGTCCCGGTGATTTTGGTACCGCTGGCGTCGTTCACCAGGAAGTTCGCGACCACCGACGGCGGCAGCGTGCGCGTGTACGCCAGCGACGCGCCCGCGCCCTCCGCCGTCCGGAACAGCGTCGCCGTATTCATCAGCCGCGCGACGGCCGGCGTGAACACGAGGTCGGTCTCCGGCGGCGGGCTGAACTCCACGTTGTAGGCCAGCACCTGCTCCCATTCGGCCTGCTGCCGGCGCGCGTTCTCGGTATCGGGCCGCGAGGCCGCGGACTCATCGTTCGTCTGCACGCGCGCCAGGTCCAGCGTGTAGCCGCTGCCGATATCGTCCGCCGCCAGCACGGCCTGCTTCAGCCGTGCCTCCGCGTCGGCGGCGGATGCACCGCCACGATCGCATGCGACAGCGCCCGCCCCGATCGAGATCGAAGAGACGAGCAGCATCAGCAGGAGTCCGGCGCGGGCGTATCTCACGCGCCAAGGATAGCGAGACGGGCGGCGGGGAGCCGCCGGCCAGTAGCTCTGCACGGAGAGTGTGACCTGTGCACCGCAGAGGCGCGGAGTGCGCAGAGTTCACGGGGAGGGTTGCGCATGATGCGTTTCCCGTCTGCTCACCCTGGATCTCGGCGCCCTCTGCGCCTCCGCGGTGAAATTCAGAGCTTCTGCAAAGGCACTATGCGGAGACAGACGCGCGCTCCAGCGCCCGCCCGAAGCGCATGATCGCCTCCGGGATGTCGCTCTCGGCCACGTTGCTGTAGCAGAGGCGCACCCGGTCAGCCCCACTCTGGTCATCGAAGAACGCCGAGCCCGCCACGTACCCCACGGCCTCCTCGTTCGCCGTGTAACGCAGGCGCTCCGGGTCCACGCCTTCCGCGAGTTGCAGCCAGAGGAAGAAGCCGCCCTTCGGCACGCTCCAGCGCGCATACCGTGCGCACCGCTCGTCGAGCGCCGCGAGCATCGCGTCGCGCTTGCGCCGGTAGATCTCGATCATCTGCACGAGGTGCGCGTCGAAGCGCCCCGACTCGCAGAACTCGGCGATCACGCGCGTCGTCCACGGCGACACGCCCATGTCGAACCGCATCCGCGTGATCGCGTCGATGACGGGCTTCTCGCCCATGATCCAGCCGATGCGCAGCCCCGTCGCCAGCGTCTTGCTGAAGGTGCCCAGAAGCACCGCCCCCGTCCCGCCCGCGAGCGAGAACATCGTCGGATGCGGGTCGGCGTCGAAGCTGATCGCGCCGTAGGCGTCGTCCTGGATGATCAGCACGCCGGCGTCGCGGCACAGGTCGACGATCTGCTCGCGGCGTTCGATCGTCAGCGTCGACCCGGCCGGATTGTGGAAGTTTGAGATCGTGTAGAGGATCTTGGCGCGCTTGCCCGCGGCGCGGATGCCCGCTAGCGTCTCCGCCAGCGCATCGGGCCGCAGCCCGTCGTCGTCGACGGGGACACCCGCGATCTCCGGCAGGCACGAGATGATCGTCCGCAGGCTGCCCGCGAACGTCGGGCGTTCGATGATCGCCACATCGCCGGGATCCAGGAACGTCTCGCAGATGTTCTCCAGCCCGCCCGCGGAGCCGCATGTGATCACGAAGTTCTCCGCGCCGAGTTCCAGCCCCTCCTGCACGTGGGCGCGCCTGGCAAGCCACTCCGCGAGGCCCGCGTACCCCTGCGGGCCACCGTACATCAGCGCGTACGTCCCCTGCTCGCGCAGCACCTTCTCGTTGCAGGCGATGAGGTCGTCGATCGGCAGCGACGACGGGTCCGGCACGCCGCCCGTCAGCATGATCGGCTTCACGGGCGGCCGCGGCAGCTCGCCCTGCCACCAGGGCGACCATTCCGCCGCCCGGCCGCGCGCCGAGATCGCCTGCTCCCAGTCGTACGCCCGTCCGCTCATGTCAGCGCCATCCTCACTCGCCACGCTTCGCCACGCGGTCCGCTGCCGCACGGAACCTCTCGTGATGCTCGGGCGTCGTGCGCAGGCCGTGGTTCCACGCGCCCTCCGCCGCCAGTGCCGCGTCGACCTCCGTCGCCCGGTCGACGACGTCCTTCGTCGCCATCAGCGCCGGCGCCGAATTCGCGGCGATCTCGCGCGCCAGCTCGATCGCCGCCGCCTCCACATCGTCGAATGGCACCACGTGGTTGACGAGGCCGATGCGGAGCGCCTCTTCGGCGCGCACGACGCGTCCCGTGAACAGCAGCTCCTTGGCGTGCGCCGGCCCGACGATGCGCGGCAGCTGCGCGCCGGCGACCACCAGCCCGTACGCGGCGCCCGGAAAGCGGAACGCCGCCCGGTCCGACGCGATGCGGATGTCGCACATCACCGCGACCAGCGCGCCGCCGCCGTAGCAGATGCCGTTGATGCAGGCGATCAGCGGCTTGCGGAACGCGGCGACAGCGGCGTACGTCGCGGCCATGCCCTCGCTTCGTCCCTTGCCGGCGATCGCCTCGACGGCCTCGTTCATGTCGGCGCCGGCGCTGAACGCCGCGCCGGAGCCCGCCAGCACGGCGACACTGATCTCTGGGTCGGCGTCCAGCTCGCGCAAGGCGGCGCTGACCGCCGCGTCCAGCTCGCGGTTGAAGGCGTTGTGCTTGTCCGTGCGGAGCATCCGGATGATGCCGGCGCGGCCGAGACGCTCGATGCTGCAGATCTCGCTCATGCCCCGGATTGTACGGGAGCCCGCGCCGCCGCGGGAGTCGGAGGCGCACGGCCGAGGTTCCCGGCGGCGCCGCGCGGTTTGCTCCTGACACCTAAGTGGCAGGAACGATCGGGCTTGCCGCCGCACTCCTGACATGATGCTGGCAGTACGGGTGGCGTACGATGGCTGAATCCGGAGAAGCCATTGCACCTCGAGTTCAAAGGAGCAGCATCATGCAGATAGGCCACTTTGCCATCAACCTCACCAGCGACCAGCCGGAGCGGCTCATGCAGTTCTACCGCGACGTGGTGGCGCTGCCGCCGCAGCAGGGGATGGGCGACGGCGCGCTCGCGGCCGGCGGCGGCACGATCTTCATCGACGGGCACAGCGATACGAAGGGGACCGCGAGGGAGCCCCAGCGCGTGCTGATCAACTTCTTCGTTGACGACCTCGCCTCGGAGCAGAAGCGGATCGAGGCAGCCGGCGCGAAGTTCATCCGCAAGGAGGGCAAGGAGGAGTGGGGCGGCACGATCTCGACGTTCCTCGACCCCGACGGCAACTACTGCCAGCTCATCGAGTTCAAGCACCCGTAGCGCGCCACCCGCACGCGATACCCTTACCGGGGCTCCCTCCGGCTCGTTGGAGGGAGCCCCGGTAGCGAGTACGGAGGTCCAATGCGGCGCGCCGACCGGCTCTTCCAGGTGATCCAGCTGCTGCGGCGGCGCAACGTCGCGACGGCCGCGTGGCTGGCCCGGGAACTCGAAGTCTCCGAGCGCACCGTGTATCGCGACATCCGCGACCTGATGCTCTCCGGCGTGCCGATCGAGGGCGAAGCCGGCGTCGGCTACATCCTCCGCCGCGGCTTCGACCTGCCGCCGCTGATGTTCAGCGACGCCGAGATCGAGGCGATGGTGCTGGGTGCGCGCGTGGTCACAAGCTGGGGCGACGCCGGGCTCGCCAAGGCCGCTGCCGAAGCGCTGGCCCGTGTCGAGGCCGTGCTGCCGGACCGGCTCAAGGCGCGTCTTACGGGCACGCCGCTGTACGCGCCCGGGTTCCACGTGCTGCCCCAGGTCGTCGCCGCCCTCGCCGAGATCCGCGCCGCCATCGACAGCCGCCGCAAGATCCACATCGCTTACACCGATGGCCAGGCTGCGGCGACGGAGCGCACCCTGCGGCCGCTGGGGCTGTTCTTCTGGGGCAACGGCTGGTCGCTCACGGCCTGGTGCGAGCTGCGCCACGACTTCCGCAACTTCCGGCTCGAGCGTATCCAGACCCTCGCCACGCTCACGGAACGCTTCGCGGACGAGCCGGGCCGCACCATCGACGACTACTTCCAGTCCGTAACGCCTGACCGGTAGCCGCCGGGCGGCGCCGGGAACTCCCCTCGGCTGGGGGCTTCCCGTGCGCCCGATGCGGGATATCCCCATATACGAGCCTCGCGTCATCGCCCATCATTTGTCACAGAGCGCAGCGTCCGATAGGCTATTCGGGATTCGGTGGCTCGGCCGATACTTTCATCGGTGCCTGAGCTGACTAACTCCCGATCAGACCTGTTCACATAGCCTTAACCGGCGCTTAACGCAGCGGTCGCCGCGCGTCGCTATGATGGCGAGGAAGCAGGGCAGCCGGAAACTGGAGAACGTCATGAGCAGCACGCAAGAAGCGACCGTCCTGAACGCCGACCTTTGGAGCCGCTACTTCCAGAACCAGTGGAGCAGCTTCCTCAACCCGTTCGGCGTACCAGCGCAGGCGCCCGTCAGCGAGATGGCCGAGGGCACAGCCGCCCGCGTCGCCGGCTTCCTGACGTTTGTCGCCGCCGGCCCCATCGCCTGGATGTACAGCGCCAACGCCCCCGGCGTGATGGCGACCGACGACGTCCCGGCCGCCGCCGACGTTGACACGACGGAAGACCGCGCCAACACGGAAGACGAAGTGCCGTGCCTTGACGGCGCCGCCGCCTAGCGCGTCAAGCAACCAGTGCAACACAAGAAGAGGCCGCGAGTGCGGCCTCTTTCATTTCCACCACGGTGCCACCGTTCAATCACAACTGCGCGTCCGTCAAGTTGACGCGTGTTGACGCGCGTGTTGACGCGCGTGTTGACGCGCGCGCTCGACGCGCGGCCCCGGCGGGCGTACGCTCACGTCATGAAGATCAACGTCGCGATGACGCCGCGCCTGCTGCGCGATCCACGGCGCTGCGCCATCGTCGTCGTCGATGTGCTGCGCGCGACGACATCGATCGTGACGATGTTCGACGGCGGCCTGCTGCGCGCGATCGTCAGCGACAACCTCAAGCAGGCGCGCACGCTCGCGCTCAGCAACTTCGCGCTGCTCTGCGGCGAGGTCGACGCCGTGCCGCCGGAGGGCTTCGACTACGGCAACTCGCCGGCGGAGTTCGCCGGACTGTCGTTCAAGGGGAAGTCCGCGGTGCTCTTCACCACCAACGGCACACGCGCACTGTACGCCGCCGCCGAGGCGCCGGTCGTGCTGGCGGCGTCGCTGCTGAACCGCGCGGCTGCCGCGCGCCGCATCGTCGAGGAGGCGGCGCGGCGCAAGCTGGACATCACGGTGCTCTGCGCGGGCGTCGAGCGCGGCACCGCCTTCAGCCTGGAGGACACGACGGCTGCCGGCGCCATCGTCGAAGCCGCGTGCGAAGCGGACCCCGCGCTCTCGATGACGGACGAGGCGTACGCCGCCATGCACCTCTGGCGCTGGTACCGCGGCGACGCCACGCGCATGTTCCGCGAGTCGTCGCACGCCCGCGCGCTTCGCGCCATTGGCTTCGAGGACGACCTGCGCCACGCCGCCCAGGTCGATGTCACGGAGTCGGTGCCGGTGCTCTACGACGACCACGGCGTGAAGGTGCTGCGCGTGCGGGCGCCGCGGCGGTAGTCGTCGGTCGTCAGTCGTCGGTGGCCCGACGGCCCGGCTCAGTCAGACTCGACTCTGGCGCTGCATCCTCCGCGTAGGGGCTGGGCTTGCCCTGCCCGCCACTGCGTCGATGGAGACGCAGCTCGCGCATAGGCATCGCCTGCTTGAACGAGAGTAGGGCGGGCGCCCCAAGGGACGCCCCTACGCGCTCCGATCTCTCGCGGCAGATCCGACTTCCGACTTCCGACTTCCAGCCGCCGCTCAGGCCGGCCGCACCTGCCCCGTGCCGAAGACGATCCACTTGTAGGTGCAGATCTCGCGCAGGCCGACGGGGCCGCGCGCGTGGAACTTCTGCGTGGCGTCGATGATCTCGGCGCCCATGCCGAACTGGCCGCCGTCGGTGAACTGCGTGCTGGCGTTGACGTAGCAGACCGCCGTGTCCACCTCGCGCAGGAAGCGCATCGCCGTTGTGTAGTTCTCCGTGACGATCGCGTCGGAGTGGCCGCTGCTGTAGCGGTAGATGAAGTCGACCGCTTCGTCGTACGAATCGACCACCTTCACCGAGGCGACCAGCGCCAGGAACTCCTTGCCGAAGTCGGCGTCAGTCGCGCGCACGACGCCGGGGCGGCCGTCGAGCGCGGCGTAGGCGCGCTCGTCGCAGCGCAGCTCGACGCCCTTCGCCGCCAGCGCCGCCGCTACGTCGGGCAGGAAGAGCGGCGCGACGTCCGCGTGCACGATGAGCGTGTCCAGCGCGTTGCAGATGCTGTAGCGGCGCGTTTTCGCGTTGACGACGATATCGCGCGCCTTCGCCAGGTCGGCGTCGCGGTCCACATACGTGTGGCAGACGCCGATGCCTCCGATCAGCACCGGCATCGTCGCGTTCGCTTCCACGAAGCGGATCAGTTCCTCGCCTCCGCGCGGCACCATCAGGTCGATGTACTGCTTCAGCTGCAGCATCTCGGCAACGATCGCCCGGTCGCTCGACTCGATGATCTGCACCGCGCCGTCGGGCACGCCGGCGGATCGCAGCGCATCATCGATGACGCGCCCGAGCGTGATGTTCGATTGCAGCGCTTCCTTGCCGCCGCGCAGGATCGTGGCGCTGCCCGCCTTCAGGCAGAGCGACGCAATATCGACCGTGACGTTGGGGCGATTCTCGTAGATGGCGCCGATGACACCGAATGGCACCCGCATCTTTCCGACCATCAGCCCGTTGGGCAGCGTGCGCATCTCCAGCGACTCGCCCACGGGGTCGGGCAGTAGCGCCACCGAGCGCACGTCCTTCGCGATCGCGGCGATGCGGTTGGTCGTCAGCGTCAGGCGGTCGATGACCGCCGCCGACAGCCCGTCCGCGCCCGCCCGGTCGAGATCCTGCGCGTTCGCGGCGATGATCTCGTCCGCATGCGCCAGGAGCGCGTCGGCCAGCGCGGTCAGCGCGGCGTTCTTGACCTGCGTCGAGAGCGTGGAGAGCTTGCGCGCCGCCAGCTTCGCGGCGCGGGCCTTGTGCTCGATCTCCGACGCGGTGGCGGTCATACGGCACCTCTGCGTGAGCTTCCGTGCGGGGGTGCGCCCAGTTTATCGGAAGCGGGGAGGCGGATGCTGGAAGTCGGAAGTCAGAAGTCGGAGTCGATGAGAAGATCGGACCGTGTAGGGGCGTCCCTTGGGGCGCCCGCCCTGGCGCCATTCGTGCGCGCGATGTCGGCGCGAGGCGCGGGCGCGCACGATCGCCTTGACGGGCAGGGCAAGCCCAGCCCCTACGCGGAGGGCGGCGGCTCAAGGGTCCGGTCTGTCTCAATCCGACGACTGACAACTGTGAACTGAGAACTCGCAGCCCTACGCCGCCTGGAGCTTCTCGTCCAGCTCGTGGCCCTGCGACTCGGCGTAGCGGTCCAACAGCGCATCGATGAAGCCGTCGCTGTCCGCGAAGTCGACGGAGATGTGCACGTGCTGGCCGTCGTCACGGTCGACGTCGTAGCACATGCGGACGCGGTACCGCCCCACGTGCTTGACGCCGATCAGCTTCTCGTACGGCCAGACCTGGAGCGCGCTGCCGATGTACAGCGTCATCCCGGCGCCATCGAGCACGACGTCCGACTTGCGCCAGGCGCTCACGATGTACACGCCGATTCCGGCGGCCACCAGCGCGCCCGCCACGAGCCACGTCGTCAGCGGCCAGCCGTCCGTCATCGGCGAGGCGGCGAGCGGCGCGCCGAGCACGGGCAGCGCAAGCAGCGGGGTGAGCTTCTGCCAGAAGAACATGCGGAAGTGCTCGGTCTGCTCCATGCCGTAGTTATCGGCCGGAGTGAGGCGCGCATCCAGCCACGCCGTCCGTAGGCGAAGTCCCTACGACCCGCCTGCCGCAGCCGATAACCTTTCCCTGTGATCAAGGCGATCTTCTACGATGCCGGCCACACGCTCGTCCGCCCCCGCGCGGAGATCGACGAGGTGTGGGACTTCCTCGCCCACCAGCTCGGCATCGACATCGAGGAGCAGCACCGCACCGAATTCCCCGATGTGGGCGCCTTCTTCTACTCACGCCTCGGCGAGGACGGCCTGGGCTCCTACGCATCGGACAAGGCCGCCCGTACGTTCTGGACCGAGTACTACGCCCACGCCCTGCGCGCCGTCGCGCACGGCCTGCCGCGCGAGGAGATCGCGTCGGCCGGCGGTGCGCTGTACGACTGGTACAAGGAGCCCGCACAGTGGGCGCCGTTCCCCGAGACGATCGCGGCGCTGCGGGCCGGGCGCAGCCGCGGGCTCATCCAGGGCGTCGTCTCCGACTGGGGCAGCGACCTGCTGCCGATCCTGCACGCGCACGAGATTACCCTGCTGATGGATTTCGTCGTGGCGTCCGCCGTCGTCGGCTCCTCGAAGCCGCACCGGGAGATCTTCCTCTACGCGCTCGACCGGGCGGGCGTGCGCGCGGCCGACACGGTGTACGTCGGCGACTCGTACCTGGCCGACGTGCTGGGTTCGCGCGCGGCCGGCCTGCACCCGATCCTCATCGACCGCGAGGGCAAGGCGCCGGCCATCGACGCGCCGGTCGTGCGCTCGCTCACCGCCGTGCTGGACGTGGTGGACCGGATCGATGCTGGCCTGCTGTGAAGGGGGCGAACGAAACGCCGGCCGCGTTCGATGGGGGTGGTACGCGACCGGCGCTCGTTCGGAGTGTCTCTTGAACAGCACCGGCTCCGGTCGATGGGGGTGGCCCGAAGGCGCCGCTGTTCACCGAGCCTAACGGCGCTGCGGGGCCGGAAGTGACGGGCAGCTGAAGAATTCCTCTCGAAGATTCCTGGGGAGAGCGCCGGGACGTCCGCGCACGATGGTTTGGGAGCGCAGAGCTAGTCAGAGCCAGCAGGCCAGAGGAGCTTCCAGATCAGGACGCTGCCACCGCCGGTATCGACGAACCCGTCGTCCAGGGTGTCCTGCTTCGCGAAGTAGAGAATGGCTGGAGCGAACCAAGCGGCGGTGAACGCGATCGTTGGGCTTTCGTCCGGCACCGCGTCGTGCAGTTCTACGATCTCGAAATCGGGCCCCGCGCGCTCCCATGGGTCGGCTTCGATTTCACTGACGCAAAGCCGCCATGCGCGTAGCGTGTCACCCCGGAAGCGAACGGCCTCCACGGTGACTTCATCCGTTAGAGCGACCCGGTACGCCACCCCCGGTTGGAGCCTTCCTACCGTACTTCGGATTCGCTTTCAGCGTCTCCGCGCGGGTCCGTGTCACGTCCGGATCACTGGCCGCGCGCGACCTCAACTGGCGGCGTTGCTCGGGCGAGGCGATCGTTCGCGAGCGTACCACAGCGTCTCTCTGGTTGCCCGTACCCTTGGCGATGGTCAACGGTCTACTCCAAGTGTCTGCGAGGAAGGAGCTACGTCCACGAACACGTGCATTGTACTTCAGCTGTCAAGTGAGTCCGGACCGGACTCGGGTTCGGCCACTCAACAGCCGGGCTGGCCGAGGTTGCCGCAGCAGTCCTTTCGGGTCCTCAGCTTCGTGGCGTTGTTCGCTAGCGCCATCCGGAGCTTCGCCGGGAAGGAGGCATCGTACGTGCGCCAGTTGGCGAACACGGCGCGCAGGCTCGGGCGGGGGCCGCGGCGTGGCTCGTGGCTATCGCTCGTCATCCGTCACCTCCCCTCGAACTTCGGCGGCCGCTTCTCCAGGAACGCGCGCACGCCTTCGGCGCGGTCGGCCGTCGTCTGCAGGATCACGGTCAGGTCTGTCTCGTAGCGCAGCGCCTGGTCGAGCGGCATGTCCAGGCCGCGCAGCATCGCCTCCTTGGCGTAGCGCACCGCCAGCGGCCCGCGTGACGCCACCGTGGCAGCGAGCCGCTCGGCGACGGCCCGCACCTCGCCGCGCGGGGCGATGTGGTTGACGAGCCCCCAGGCGACGGCGACGGCCCCGCTCAGCGGCTCGCCCAGCAGGATCATCTCGGCCGCCTTCGCGCGCCCCACCAGCCGTGGCAGCCGCTGCGTCGCGCCGGCCGATGGCATGTGGCCCAGCGCCACGTCGGGCAGCGCCAGCAGGGCGTCCTCGGCGGCGATGCGGATGTCGCACGCCAGCGCCAGCTCCAGCCCGGCGCCGCTCGCGTCGCCCTCGATCACCGCGATGACGGGCTGGGCCATCAGCTCCAGGCAGCGGAAGGGCAGCGCGGCGTCGGGGTCCGGGGCTGCGGTGGCGCTCTCGTCGGGCGCGCGGCCCGATGAGAAGCACGCGCCGTCGGCAGTCAGCAGCACAACCATGACGGAGGGGTCGTCGTGGATCTGCGCTGTCGCCCCGGCCAGCTCGGCCAGGAACAGCGCGTCGATCGGGTTGCCCCGGGCGGCCCGATTCAGCCGGATCTCGGCGACCGGCCCGCTGCGGGCGATGGCGAGCGTCTCGAATCGCATCAGGCTGATGATAACAGAGCCCAAATCCCGCGGACGGACACTCTTCCGCCTCAGCCCGGCGAGGAGCAAGATATAGGTACGCGCGGATGTTGTTCGGGCGACGGAGGATGCATGAAGATCCTGGCCACGTTCGACGGGTCGAAGTTCTCGGAGTCGATCATCACGCAGCTGGCGCTGATGGCGCGGATTCCCACCGCCGAGTTCATCCTGTTCCGGGTGAGCGACGCGCCGCACGGGCGCCTGCAGCAGCACATGACGAGCCCGCGCCCCGACGCCATGGCGGAGACACTCGGTTCGATGCCGATCGTCGTCGAGCAAGGCGACCCCCAGTGGGCCGAGAACAAGGAGCAGGCGGTGGAGCGCCGCATCGCCGATCTTCAGGCGTACCTCAGCGGCATCGCGAAGCGGCTGCCGGAGGGCGCGGTTACGACGATAGAAATCGTCGTCGCGGCCGAGCCCGCGGCCGCGATCATCGAGTGCGCCCGGCACAGCAACGCCGACGTCATCGTCATGGCAACGCACAGCCGGGCCGCCCTGCTGCACGTGCTGTTCGGATCCACCACCGAGCAGGTTGTGCGCTCGGGCGTGGCGCCTGTGCTGGTCGTGCACCCGAAGGCGGATTAGCCTTCCATCTCCGCGGTTGGCACGAACTGCCGGTCCGGCGATGAGAACACGATAAAGGTCCTCACCGGCGCGGCGCTGGTGTTGATGAGCTGGTGCGGCACGTTGCGCGGCACGACGATCAGGTCGCCCGCGCGGAGCGTGGTGCGCTGCTCGCCCAGCGTGTGGTCGACCTCGCCTTCCAGCACGTAGACGATCTCCTCGCAGTTCGGGTGAATGTGCTCGGCGTTGCCGGCGCCCGACTCGAAGATCGCCAGCGCGGCAGTCATCTCGGCGCCGGGCGGGTCGCCGGCGCGCACGGCCCAATGGACGCTGCCGAAGGGCGTCGCCTCGGCCGCCGCGCCCACGTCGCGCCGCACCTGCCCGTCGATCATCGGAACATCCATCGCGGAATCCTTACGCTTGGCTCGCCGAACTCTCCACCGGCTATGCCCGGCGCAGCATGCGCCCGGCGCGCGCATCGGTCTGCTTGCCGCCCTCGGCGGCGACGGCGCCGTTGACGATGACGTACTCGATGCCGGCCGGGTACTGGCGCGGCTCCTGATACGTCGCCACGTCGGCGATCGTCTCGGGATCGAAGATCACGATGTCGGCGAAGGCGCCGGCCGCCAGCACGCCGCGGTCCGCCAGCAGGTGCTTGCGCGCCGGCAGCGAGGTCATCTTGCGCACCGCTTCCTCCAGCGCCATCACCGGCTGCTCGCGGACGTAGCTCTGGATCGCCCGCGCCATCGTGCCGTACAGCCGCGGGTGCGGCTTCCCTTCCGAGGGAAGCCCGTCGGAGCCGACCATGCAGTGCTCGTCGGCCATCACGCGCCGCACGTCGTCCTCGTCCATGATGAACATGATCACGCTCGGCGAGTTCTCCTCGTCGTGCAGGATCTTGCGGATCGCGTCGGGGATCGGCAGGTCCAGGTCCTGCGCGATGTCGGAGATGTACTTCCCCTCGTACTTCTCGTGCTCGTACTTGACGCTGGCGATGATCGCCGGCACCACGTCGAACGCCCGCCCCTGGCCGATGCGGAACATCGCCGCCAGCGACGACGACGACGCGACGTAGGGGTAGGCATCTATCGTCACGTCGACGCCGCGCGCGCGGGCCGCGGCGATGAACGGCAGCGACTGCTTCGTCAGCCCGTACGCCGTCGGGCCGCCGGCCTTGTGGTGCGAAAGCTGCACCGGACAGCCCGACTCCTCGCCGATGCGGATCGCCTCGGCGACGGCGGCGAGCAGCCCGTCGCCCTCGTTGCGGATGTGGCTGGTGTAGATGCCGCCGTACGGAGACACCACCTTCGCCAGCTCGATCAGCTCTTCCGTGCGGGCGTTGCTGCCGGGCAGGTACACCAGTCCGGTGGACATGCCGATGGCGCCGGCGCGCATCGCCTCGTCCACCAGCTCCTTCATGCGGGCCAGCTCCGCCTCGGTCGGCGGGTCCTTCTTGAGGCCGACGACGTTGTAGCGCACGACGCCGTGCGGCACGTAGGCGGCGACGTTGCACGCCGGGTGGGCCGCATCGACGGCGTCAAAGTACTCGGCCGTCGTCGACCACGGCAGGGCGCTCTCGCCCAGAATCGGCCCGACCCCCTTCGCGTAGTACAGGCGGAAGTCGTCGTTGGCCGGCGCCACGCCGGCGCCGCAGTTGCCCGCGACGTCGGTCGTCACGCCCTGCATGATCTTGAAGTCGACGCGCGGGTCGCGGATCACGGCGGCGTCGTCGTGCGTGTGGACGTCGATGAAGCCCGGCGTCACCGCCAGCCCGCGCGCGTCGATCTCGCGCCGCGCCGTGCCGGACACGGCGCCGACGGCTTCGATCCGCTCGCCGCTGATGGCGATGTCGCCGTCCCGCGCGGGTGCGGCGGTGCCGTCGATGATGCGCGCGTTGCGGATGATCAGGTCGTAGTCAGGCATGGTCGTCCCTCCGTGTGGAGCCGCCGGGGCATGCTCAGGCCGGCGCGACCGGCTGCCCCGTGCTCGCCGATTCATAGATCGCGTCGACGACGCGATGCGCGTACACGGCGACATCAAAATCGAGCCAACTCTGGCGGTCGTCGCTCACGGCCTTCAGGAAGGTGTGGTCCTCCAGCAGGTACGCCTGCCCGAGGTCGTGCGGGATCACCGCATCCTTCAGGCGCGCGTCCGTGATCCCCGCGCTCTCGATGAAGCGCGCGACCACCTCGGCCGACGAGATGTCGGTGCGGCCGCCGGTGGTGTTGGTCTCGCAGCGGATGGCGCCGGCGTAGTCGTCGTCCTCCCAGCTGTACTGTGCGTTCTCGCACACCACGTGCATGCGCCGGCTGGAGCCGCGGTGCAGCAGGTTGTGCCAGATGGAGGTGTGGTTGACGATGGCGCCGCTCTCGAATTCGAGGATGGCGCTGCTGACGTCCTCCACGCCCTCTTTCTCGAAGAAGAAGCGGGCGGCGCCGAACACGCGCGTCACCCGCCCGAAGTAGGAGATCAGGATGTCGACATCGTGGATGGCGTGCTCCAGCAGCGTGCCGGCGCCGACCTTGGTCACGTCGCCGCGCCATGTGCTGGCGTAGTGCCCCTGGATCGGGAAGAACTGGTCGTCGATCATCGAACAGGTCATCGCCCGGCCCGACGCGGGGTCGCGGATCAGGTCGCGCGTCACGGAGATCACCGGCGCGAAGCGCATGACCAGCCCCACCTGGTGCGTGACGCCGGCGCGCTTCGCCGCGTCGCGCATGACCGCCGCATCGCGCGCGTTGAACGCCAGCGGCTTCTCGCAGAAGAGCGCCTTGCCGCGCGCCAGCACCTTCTGCGCCAACTCGACGTGGTTGAACGTCGGCGTGCAGACGTAGACGGTGTTGATGTCGGGGGAGTCGATCAACTCGTCGGCGTCCTGTGTCACGAGCGGCGCGCCGGACGCCTGCGCGAACGCCGCCAGCCGCTGCGCGTCGGATTCGGCGATGCCCACGAACTCGCCGTCGATCAGGCCCGACTTCAGGCAGAAGTGGACCGTCTTGCCGTGCGTCGTCCCCATGACGCCGCCGCCGATGATGCCGATCTTCGGGCGCACCGCCTGCTCCTCTCGCCACGGCAGGTTATAGCCAATCGTGGCCTCGGGATAGCTTTCCGCGGGCGCCGCGGTCCGGTCGCAGCGGGCCGCTGCGTTCCGGCGGAAATTGGTGGGCGTGCCCGTCACTCGCGTGTTGCAGGCGCTGTTAAGCGTATGAGCAGCGGCTTGTTTCCGGACCACCCCCATCGGCCGGAGACAGCCGCTGCTTGTCAGCTTGTCAGCGGGTCAGCACGTCAGCAGGTCAGGGCGCCACGACGACAGCGGCGCAGGGGCGTCCCTTGGGGCGCCCGCCTCGGGCCCGCGACGGACGCCACATACCGGGCGGAACACCCGGGTTCGTGACGTCCGGCGCCAGATGAAGGCGCGGGCGGGCAGGGCTGCCCCGCCCCTACCCGCTGACCTGCTGACCTGCTGACACGCAGCCAAACACTCTTTTTACGTTTACCAACGTAGACTCGCAGGAATCCGCCGTGTTACGATGCGCACTAACCCCTCGCCGAAGTCTCACGTGCATGAATGGAGGCTACCGTGCTTCGACGCCTTATCCTTCCGGCTGCCGCGCTCGGCGTCCTGGCGCTCTCCATCCGCAGCGCGCAGGTGACGTACGGCGTCCAGCCGATCAACTTCACGCGCGGCACGGTGGCTGGCGCGGGCGCCCCGACGTTCTCGGTCCCGCCCACGGTGGTGCAGATGGGGCCGGATGGCCGCCTCTACGTGGCCTACGGCGACGGCGCGGTCCGGGCGTTCACCCTCGACCCGAACACCAAGCAGGTGACCGCCACGCAGCTCGTGGCCAGCGCCAGCGCGCTGCAAGAGGTGTACGGCATCGCCTTCGACCCGACCGACACGTCGACACCTCCGACCGTCTACGTCACGAATACCGTGGCCGGCCTGCCGCCGGACGCCACGGCCCCCAGCACCTTCCCGGGCAAGGTCACGCGCATCAGCGGGCCAATCTACGGGACGCGCACGGACATCATCACTGGCCTGCCGATCAGCAAGGCGGGCCATGAGGCGAACGGCCTCGCCTTCGGACCCGACGGCAGGCTCTACATCGAGCAGGGGAGCGCCACCAACGCCGGCATCGTGAACCCGGCGCCCGACCCCGGCTTCCCGCTGTTTCTCTATCCGGACACGCCGCTCTCCGGCGCGATCCTCGTCGCCGACATCAAGGCGCCCGGCTTCAACGGCACCGTCACGTACAGCCCCGCCGACGCCACCAACCCCAACATCGTCCAGACCGGCGGCGCTGGCGTGCAGGTCTACGCGCCCGGCTTCCGCAACCCGTACGGGCTCGTCTGGCACAGCAACGGCAAGCTCTACGCCACCGACAACGGCCCGAACGCTGGCTATGGCGGCCCTTCCACCACCTGCAGCAACCCGTCCGTCGGCGACGCCGCCGGGCTCGATGAGCTGAACCTGGTGGAAGCGGGCAAGTACTACGGGCACGCCAATCGCAACCGCGGCGCGGCCGGCGATCCGCGCCAGTGCCTGTACCACTTCGGAACGGAAGCGGGCACCGTCGATTACACGGCGCCTATCGAGGCGAACCTGCCGGCGTCCTCGAACGGCATCATGGAGTACAAGTCCGCCAAGTTCGGCGGGCAGATGCAGGGCGATCTGCTCTACGCCGCCTGGGTCGACAGCGAGCTTCATCGCGTGAAGCTCTCAGCCGACGGCCGCTCCGTCGTCTCTGACACCACCCTCGCAACTGGACTCACGCTCGCGCTCTCCGTGGCCGCCGACACGGACGGCACGATCTACGTCGCCGAGTACGGCTCCAACAGCATCGCCTTCCTCAAGCCGAACGAGTCGCCGGTTACGTCGATCTCCGTCACCGCGATCACGCCGGCGGGCGGGCCGCTGGGCGGCGGCCAGGCGGTCACCATCACCGGCACGAACTTCACCACCGCCACCGACAGCACGGTCACGATCGGCGGCCAGCCGCTGGCGAGCATGCAGGTGCAGAACTCGACGACGATTACCGGTCTGACGCCGCCGAACACCGCCGGCCTCAAGGACGTCGCCGTCACCAACTCGATCGGCACCGCCACGCTACCAGCGGCGTACAACTACGTCGTCGGTGGCGGCACGGTTCCGCCGGTCGCGAACGCCGGCCAGGACGTCTCGTCGCCGGTGTCCCATGAGAATCATGGCCACGTCACGCTCGATGCGAGAGCGTCGTTCGATCCGGACGGCTTCATCGCCAACTACACCTGGGACGAGGCCGGCGTCGTCATCGCCACCGGCCCGACGCCCCAGGTTGCCGGCGAGTTCACGCAGGGCGTCCACTCGGTCACGCTGACCGTGACGGACAACGACAACCTCACGAGCACCGATGCCATCCGGGTGACGATCACGAGCGGGCCGCAGAATCCCAGCCCCTACTTCTGTCCCGACGTCAACGGCGACACGAAGGTGGACTCCACCGACCTGCTGATCGTCGCGCAGGGGCAGGGCAAGATATTCGGCCAGGTCGGGTATGTCCGCATGAAGGACCCGAACGCCGACCGTAAGATCAACTCGACCGACCTGCTGATCGAAGCGAAGATGGCCACGCACGGCATCCCGTGCCCGCTGGAGGATCAGCAGGCGCGGACGGCGACGCTTGCGATCGAGAAGTACCAGAACGTCAACGCGGCCTTAGCCGCCGGCTACGTGCAGGTGACGCAGTTCGTGCCGCAGCAGGGCCGGCACCTCGTCAAGCCGTCGTTGCTCGACACGACCTTCGATCCGGCCGTGCCGGAGGGGTTGCTCTACGAGCCTGACTCGAAGACGCCGGGCGGCTGGCGGCTCGGCGGCGCGCTCTACGACATGCCCACGTCGCTGAACCCGCTCGTCCCGGACGGCTTCGCCGGCACGGACGACGCGTGGCACTACCACGACTTCCTCTGCTTCTACCCCGGCGGTCTGGTGACGCTGGACAACCAGGTGACGTGCACCGCGCAGGGCGGCTCTTACCAGACCAAGGTCGGCTGGCTGCTCCACCTCTGGGTGTATGTGGTCTCGCCCATGGGACCCGGACGCTACGTGGAGGACAACCCGAACTTCGTCGGTCTGCCGTAACGGGCAGCACCGGGATGTGCAGAAGGCCGGAAGAGCAACCTTCCGGCCTTCTGCTTGTGCTTGTCGATCGAGTGCGTGGCGTTTCCGCGATCCGGTCTAGGCCCCTGGGGGCGGCCCCGGTGGCGGTCCGGGCGGCCCGTCCGCCGGCCGCTGCTCGCCGCCATCAGCGCCGCCCTCGCGCCTGCGCTGGCGGCCGCCGCGGCGGCCGCGGCGGCGGCGCTTCGCTGCGCCGTCCGCGCCAGCGGCTGCTTCACCCTGCGGTTGTGCCTCGCCGCCCGCACCGGCCTCCATCGCGCCCTCGGCCATACCGAGCGCCGGCGCTGCTTCCGGCGCGACGGGCGCCTCCGCGCGCAGCGGCGCCTCGATCTCGCGCACCAGCTCGACGGGCCGCACGGTCACGCCGTACTGCATCTGCAGGTCGACAACGGGCATCTCCATGACCTGCTTCTGGTCGGTAAGCCAGAGCCGCACGGTCTTCTTCAGCACGTTGACGCTGTTCACCTTCGCCTCGCCCACCGGCGTGGAGACCATGCTGCCGACCTTGGGCATCGTCCCGCGCAGCTCGCGGTAGACGTCGTACTCGAACGTCAGGCAGCAGTACAGCCGCCCGCAGACCCCCGAGATCTTCTGCGGGTTGAGCGGCAGGTCCTGCTCTTTCGCCATTTTGATCGACACGGAAGGGAATGCCGTCTGCCACGACGAGCAGCAGAGACGCTGGCCGCACACGTCGTAGCCGTCCAGCAGCTTGGCACGGTCGCGCTCGCCGATCTGCAGCATCTGCACCTTCACGCCGAAGTCCGACGACAGATCGCGCACGACGCCGCGGAACTCGACGCGGTCTGCGGCGGTGTAGTAGAACGTCAGTTGCGAGCCACCCAGGTCGTACTCGCCCGACACGATCTGCATATCAATGCTCTGGTCGGCGACGCGGTGCTTCGCCTCGTGCAGCTGCTCCGCCGCGGTGTCCTTGAGCTGCTGACGCTTCTCCAGGTCCTCGCGCGTGGCGACGCGGACGATCGGCTTCAGCGACTCCTTGATCTCGCTGGCCAGCACCTGGTCCGGCGCGATGACGACGCGCCCGGCCTCCAGCCCGTGCGACGTCTCCACCACCACGTAGTTGCCCACGTCGAGCTGGGCACTGCCGCAGTCGAAGTAGTAGACCTTGCCGGCTTCCTTGAAGCGCACGCCGACCGGCGTCCGCTGGTGGTCGCTCATATGCTCACGGGCGAGGCGCGCGCGGCGCCCCGCGTCCTTTCGTCTTGCTATCGCGCGGCCAGACGGCTGGTCACCGCGTTCGGCCGCAGCACCGGCATCGCCAGCGTCATCATCTCCAGCGCCAGCACCGGGCTCGCGTTCTCCACCAGCCGCTGCCGCGCATCGGCGATGCCGCGGAGCGCCCGCACAGCCGCCGGCACGTCGCATTGTGCCGCGAGGGGGCGCAGGGTGTCCAATCGGTCCCGGTGCACGGCCTGGCTCTCGCGCCCCGCCGCCATCAGCAGGATGTCGCGCCACCACGCCTGCCACACCTCCAGCGTCGCCTGGACGCCGACGCGGTCCTTCGTGTAGCGCCCGCCGATCTCCGCCGCCCAGGCGAAGCGCTCCGCCAGCGGCGCGGAGGCCAGCGCCTGCGCGCGGTCGAGCGCCTCGCGCCGCTGCTCCAACACGCTCTCGTCGTGCATCGCCAGCACCGCCCAGCCCAGCCGCCCGCCCGACAGCCGGGCCAACTCCGCCGCACGCTGCGGGTCGACGTCCCAGCGGGTCCGCAGCGTCCGCTCGATCAGCGCTGGCGGCTGGCCCGTGAAGCCGATCCGCCGCGCCCGCGAGCGGATCGTCGGCAGCAGCATCTCCTCGCGGTCGGTGACCAGGATCAGCACGACGTGGTCCGGCGGCTCTTCCAGCGTCTTCAGCAGCGCGTTCGCCGTGGCCTCGTTCATCGCCTCGGCCGGCTCGATGATCAGCACGCGGTAGCGCCCCTCGTACGCCGCCCGGCTCACCACGCGCTGCAGCCGCCGGATCTGGCAGATGCGGATGTCGCGCGAGTCGTCGGACGCGTGCTTGTGGTCGCTCTCGTCGCAGATGCCGCCGATGCGGACCAACTCGACGTCGGCGTGCGTCATCGATGCCACCTTCTCGCACTGGCGGCAGCGCCCGCATGGCGGCACCTCGCCCGTGCAATTCAGCAGCTGCGCGAACTGCAGCGCCGCCAGCGTCTTGCCGACGTGCGTCGGTCCCGTGAACAGGTACGCGTGCGCCACCCGCTCCTGGTCGACCGCGCGCGTCAGTAAGGCGACGGCGCTCTCCTGCCCGGCCACGGTCCAGCTCATCTGCGAATCACCATCTCGATCACCAGGATCACTTTCCGATCGACAGCCGCTCCGACAGCCATTGCGGCAGGTGCACGGCCCGCATCTTCGCCTGCGTGGACGCGATGTCGTATTCGATGCGATGCCATGTGGCCATCGCGGCGCCGTCATCGTACAGCAGATAGGACGCGCGGGGATCACCGTCGCGCGGCTGTCCGACGCTGCCGGGATTGAGGATCAGCCGCGTCTCGCCCAGCGGCACGCGCTGGCCGTCGCCGGCGATGCGGAGCCGCGGCATCGCCCCCGGCACTTCCTCGAACCAGAGCGGCAGGTGCGAGTGCCCGACCAGGCTGTAGCGCGTCGTTTGCAGCTCGAATTGCACCAGCGCCTGCTCGGCCGACAGCAGGTACTCCCACACAGGATCGCGCAGCGTCCCGTGTGCCAGCGTGAACTCGCCCGCGATCCGGGTCTCCGGCAGCTCGAGCAGCCACTGCCGCTCGGCCTCCGATAGCTGATCACCGCTCCAGAGCGCAGCGTGCGCGGCGAACGAGTTGAATTCGTCGACGCCGATGCCGGCCGCCGCCGCAAGGTCGTGGTTGCCGGCGACAGGCGTCAGCGGTCGCTCGCGCAGCATCGCCATCGCCTGCGCCGGCTCCGGCCCGTACCCCACCATGTCGCCCAGGGACCAGACGGCGTCTACGGCGCCGGCAGCCTCGGCGTGGCGGAAGACCGCCGTCAGCGCCTCGGTGTTGCTGTGCGCGTCGGAAAGGACCACGATCCGCATACGCCATCGTACCCCACGCTGACCTTGGAGAACTCGGTACTCTTCCCGTGTGGACGTATCTGAACTCGGCGAATTCGGCCTGATCGAGCGCCTCCGTGCCGCGCTGCCGCCAGCGTCCGATGCGCGGCTGCTCGTCGGCATCGGTGACGACGCGGCGGCCTGGCGCTCGGACGGCGGTTGCACGCTGGCCACGACCGACACGATGGTCGCCGGCATCCACTTCCTGCCGGGCCGGGTCGCCTGGAGCGACGTAGGCTGGAAGGCGTTGGCCGTCAACATCAGCGACATCGCCGCCATGGGCGGCACGCCCGCCTTCGCGCTGGTGACGCTGTGCCTGCCGCCTGACGCGCAGGTGGCGGACATCGATGCCCTGTACGCCGGGCTCGCCGCGTGCGCACAGGCATACGGCGTCACAGTCGCCGGCGGCGATATCGTGGCGGCACCCGTGTTTGCCATCACCATCGCTCTCATGGGCGACACGGCGATGGCGGCCGACGGCTCGCCCGCGCTCCTGCGCCGCGACGGCGCGCGTGCCGGCGACGCCATCGCCGTGACCGGCGCGCTGGGCGGCTCGGCGGGCGGGCTGCGCGCGCTGCGCGAAGACGCCGCGCCCGCGCCGGAGTCGGCGGCGCTGATCGAGCGCCACATGCGCCCGCGACCGCGCGTCGATGCGGGGCGCGCCGCGATCGCGGCGGGCGTCCGGTGCGGCATCGACATCAGCGACGGCCTCGTGCAGGATCTCGGCCACGTGTGTAATGCCAGTGGCGTCGATGCCGAGCTGTGGCTGCCACGCGTGCCGCTCGACCCCGCGCTCGTCGCGCGCTACCCGGCCGATGCGCCGGCCATGGCGGCGAGCGGCGGCGAGGACTACGAGTTGATCCTCATCGCCACCGAAGATGCGATCCGTGCTGCCGAGGCCGCGCTCGGCTCGCCGTTGGCGGTGGTCGGGCGGATCATCGAGGGTGCGGGCGTGGTGCACGCGCTGGACGAGCAGGGGCGCGAGGTACCAGTGCCGGCCGGATGGGACCACCTGGCACCAGGGCGGCGCTCGTGAGCATCGTGAGGGCCAGCGCGACGCCCGGCGCCACGCGCAAGCTCGGTGAGCGCATCGGCCGCATGCTGCGCGCGGGCGATGTGGTGCTGCTGTCGGGCGAACTGGGCACGGGCAAGACCGTGCTGGCGCAGGGCATCGGCCGCGGCATGGGTGTGACGGACCCGATCAAGAGCTCGTCGTTCGTGATCATGAACGAGTACGAGGGAGCCCCGCTCCGCCTCTACCACGCCGACCTCTACCGGCTCGAAGATCCGGCGCAGGTGGCAGAACTGGCGCTCGACGAACTGGCGGCGACGGGCGTGCTGGTCATCGAGTGGCCCGAGCGCGCCGGTGCCGAGCTACCGGGCGAGTACCTGCTGGTGCGCCTGGCCTACGCCACCGCCCGCACCCGCACGATCCAGATCGAACCCGTAGGCGCGCGCTACGAGGCGATGGCGAAGAAGCTGCTGCCGCGGGGCGTTGCGCCGTGAGCGCCAGCGTCGAGTGGCGTCCGCCCACACCCGACGACCTCCCGGGCATCGCGGCGCTGGCTGCGGCCTCGGACGCGCACCAGGGAGCGCTCGAAGCGACGCTGGTCGATGAGCTCGCGTCCCGCCTTACGTGGGATCGCGGTATCGACGCTGTTTCGCGCGTGGTAACGGCGGGTAGTCAGGTGGTGGGTGCCGGCTGGGCGCGGATCATGGCTACGGCGGGCATGCGGAACTGGCGAGTACTCATCAGCGCGTTCGCGGCGCCCGGCCACGCTGCACTCTATGGAGAGCTTGTGCGCTGGCTGGACGCCGCAGCGGCTACAGATCTTGGACCGGGCGACGTGGCGCGCATCGAACGCGTCCTCACGCCGTCAACCGCGGCGCTCGCGGCCGACGTGGTCGTGCTCTACGAATCTCTGGGCTACGAGTTCTTCTACGTCGAGCACGAGATGAGCTGCGACGTGGCCAGCCCGCCCACTCCGAGCGACTCCGACGGGATCGCTATCGTACCCTGGACATCGGCCCGTCATGCAGAGATCCGCGACGCCTACAACGACGCGTTTCGCGAGCGTGGATTCGAGGGCTATCAGCCGGAGGATTGGGCCGACGCATACCACCCCGACGACTTCCTACCGGAACTGTCGTTCGTCGCGCTCGACGCTGATCGCGTGGTCGGCTTCACGCTCTGCACGGTGCTGGATGATCCGGATGAGTGGACAGACCCGGCTATCCGGGGCGCGGGCTGGATCGATACTGTCGGCGTGCGGCCGTCGCATCAGGGGCGCGGCGTGGCGTCCGGCCTCGTCGCGCGGGCGCTCGATGCGCTCCGGGCGTCCGGCGTGGACCGCGCGGTGCTGCGGGTCAACGAGGACAACGGGCGCGCCAAGGGCGTCTACGGGGCGCTCGGATTCGTGATTGTGCGGCAGCACGTGGTGTATCGGAAGGCCGGGTAGCCGCCGCTACTGCATGTGCACGACGGACACTCCCTGCCCCCACAACTCCTCGAGCTGGTAGTAGTCGCGTTCCTCCGGCGAGAAGAGATGCACGATGGCGTCGCCGAAGTCGATCAGCACCCAGCCCGAGTCCGGCGTGCCCTCGATGCGCGCCGGCCGCGCGTCCGGCCGCAGGTCCACGTTCAGCGAGTCGATGAGCGCGTTCATCTGGCGCGGGTTGTTCGCGGTACCAATGACGAAATAGTCGGTGAATGTCGACACCTTGCTGATGTCCATCAGCACGATGTCCTCCGCCTGCCGGTCAGACAGCAGGTCGGCGATGCGTTGGGCGAGGTCGGCGGACTCCAGTAAGCGTCTCCAGTGTAGAAATGAGTCGCACCGGCACCGCGGCGCGTACGAGCAGTATAGCGGGTCAGCCGGTCAGCCGGTCAGCCGGTCAGCCGGTCAGCCGGTCAGCGAACCTTGAAACCGGGTAGGGGCGGGGCTTGCCCCGCCCGCCCGCACCGTCCCCCGCGCCCCTGTGCGGAGGCCCCCTCGCCGGTTCGGATCGCCGCCCCGTCATGGGTCCCGTCGCGGACCGGAGGCGGGCGCCCCGAGGGACGCGCCTTCGCGGCTCTCGTCGCGCCTGCGCCTGGCTTTGCTACGCTGATGGAAACGGACCGAATCTCGAAAGACAGACATGACCGGATCCAGGCAGCGCGTCGTCGTGGCCATGAGCGGTGGTGTCGATTCCGCCGTCGCCGCCGGCCTGCTGGTGCGGCAGGGCTACGACGTCATCGGCATCACCATGCGCCTCTGGACGCTCGAAGAGCCGGCCGCGCCCGCCGGCAAGAAGCGCTGTTGCAGCGTCGAGGACACCGACGACGCCCGCCAGGCCGCCGATGCGCTGGGCATCCCCCATTACGTGCTCAACATGGAGCGCGAGTTCCAGGACCGCGTCGTCGACTACTTCGTCGCCGAATACGGCCGCGGCCGCACGCCCAACCCCTGCCTGGCCTGCAACGAGCACGTGAAGTTCCGCGCACTGCTGGACCGCGCCGTCGCCCTCAAGGCGGACTTCCTCGCCACGGGGCACTATGCGCGCATCGACCGCGCCGGCGGCCGCTACCGGCTCCGCCGCGCCGTGGACGACACGAAGGACCAGTCGTACGTGCTCTACACGCTGGGCCAGGCCGAGCTGGCGCGCACGCTCTTCCCCGTCGGCGACTGCCCGAAGCGGCGCATCCGCGAGATCGCGCGGGAGATGGGCCTGCTGCTGGCCGACAAGCCCGACAGCGCCGACATCTGCTTCGTGCCCGACGGCGACTACAAGACCTTCGTACGCAACCGCCTGCCGCAGACCGCCGGCGTCATGCGCGACGCGCAGGGCAACACCATCGGCGCGCACGACGGCGTCGCCGGCTTCACCATCGGCCAGCGGAAGGGGCTCGGCGTCGCGCTCGGCGAGAAGCGCTTCGTCACCGGCATCGATCCGGAACTGAACGTGATCACGATCGGCGCCGAGGAAGACCTGATGGCCGGCACGCTCACCGTCGAACACGTGAACTGGCTCGTCGGCGCGCCCGATGCGCCGCTGCGGGCCGCCGTGAAGATCCGCTACCGCACGCCCGCCGCCCCCGCCACGGTCACCCCGCTCGAAGGCCGCCGGGCTCGCGTCGTCTTCGACGGGCCGCAGCGCGCTATCACCCCCGGCCAGGCCGCCGTCTTCTACGACGGCGACGAAGTGCTCGGCGGCGGCGCCATCCGGTAAGCGCCGGGCGCGGGCCGCGGCAGAACGAACGGCTATACTGCCCTTTTGGAGACGATACATCCAAGCCTGAACGTGTCGCGCGAGACGATCGCCGAGTTCTGCCGGAAGTGGCAGATCGTGGAGTTCGCGCTCTTCGGCTCGGCGGCGCGCGGCGAGCTGCGCCCGGACAGCGACATCGACGTGATGGTGCAGTTCGGGGCGGGCGAGACGTGGAGCTTGCTGGATCTCGCCCGGATGAAGCTCGAACTCGAAGCGATGCTGGGACGCGCTGTCGATCTCATGGAGAAGGGCACCGTCCGAAACCCGTTCCGGCAGCGCACGATCGCTCGCGACCTTACCGTGCTCTATGCGGCCTGACGAGGGCGATCTGGCTTACGTGTGGGACATGCGTACCGCGGCGCGGGAGATCGGGCAGTTCGTTGCAGCCCTCGATTTCGACGCGTTTCTGACTGACACGATCGTCCGGCGTGCTGTGGAGCGGAATCTCGAGATCATCGGACAAGCCGCGGGCAGCGTTTCGCAGGAAGTTCGCGAAGAGCACCCGGAGCTTCCTTGGGCGGCGATCATCGCTCAGCACAACGTGCTGGCACACCAGTATGGCGACATCGACTTCGTGCGGATCTGGCGCGTGGCGACCATCGATGTGCCGGAGCTGGCACGGGTGCTTGACACGCTGGTCGGCATGCCGCCTTCCGGCGAGTGACGACGGCCCGCAACCGTCCGCAGCACACAGCCTTCCCCTTGACGCAGTCGCTACAGAATGAGAAGCTACTATCCCAAACGCGATGCATTCAGGAGGAACAGCGTGAAAGCTACTGACTACGCGAAGTCCCAGATCGAGCAGGTCTTCGGCCTGCTCAACAAGTGCGCCGAGGGCATGGACGAGGCGCAGTACAACTTCAGTCCGCCCGGCACCTGCAACTCTGTCGCCAAGTCGCACGTGCACGCCGCCAGCGGCATCGACTTCTTCCTGATCCGGATGCTCAAGGGCGGCGACATGCTCTGGCCCGGCTTCGGCCCGGCGCACGGGCTGCCGGCCAACCCGCAGGAGATCTGGGGTTATGACGGCGTCATCCCGCTGGCCGCTGTGCAGGAGTTCTCGGCGAAGGCGCAGAAGGTAGCGCTCGAGTACATCGCGACGCTCAGCGACGCCGACCTGGACCGCGAGGTCGACACGCAGTTCTTCGGCAAGAAGAGCGCGGGTTGGGTGCTGCAGCTCCTGGGCATGCACACCGCCGGCCATGCCGGCGACATGGCCACGGTGAAGGGCATGCAGGGGCTCAAGGGCCTGCCGTTCTAGATCCGGCACGTGCGACGCGTCGTCGGTGCGGGCGGAGCGTGGCGCCGCGGCTACCGCTTCGGTTCCGGCCCGCCATCGAACGCGCGCGCCTGCCGCTCCGTCAGCAGCCAGCGGTCGCCATGAAAGTCGCGCACGCTGATGCGGCGGCCGCAGTCGCCGCAATCCCAGTCGCCGCCGTGGATGGTCGTGAGGGCGATCTTGCAGTGCGGGCACGTGCGCCCGACGAAGTTGTGGGGTCCGATGTCCACGGCGGTCCTCCGGACGTTCGGCGTTCGGGCCATGCAAACGTCTGAGGGCGTCTGTCAATGGGAGGAATGGAAGGATGGGATCATCCTAGGGATGGAGCATAGCACTCCCGCCCGGTGGCGTCCCACGCATCCCCTCTCGACGGCATCACGGTCCGCGCCCCTGACCCGCCGCCCCGCTGACCTGCTGACCCGCTGACCCGCTGACCGGCTGACCCGCTGACAGGCTGACCCGCTGACAGGCTGACGACCCGCGCGCTGGCCTACCACGTACACCGGCGTCCGGCTATGATCCCCAGGCGAATCTGGACCGCGCTACGAGGAGGCCGCCGTGCTCCCCAGCCACGAGTTCCCCGGCAACTACGTCTACTACGTCTCCTTCATCGGCGCGCTCGCCTTCTTCATCTACTCCGTCAGCATCAAGGTATCGGTCTTCGCGCGCGGCAAGGGCGAAAACCGCTTCGACCACCTCGTCGAGCGCATCGCGTCGCTGGTGCCGTACCTGCTGGGCAACGCCCGCGTCGCCCGCAAGCGCTACTGGTACAGCGGCATGCTCCACACGATGATCTGGTGGGGCTTCCTGGTCCTGCAGGTGCGCACGCTCAACTTCCTGCTCAAGGGCATCGACGCCGGCATCTCGCTCGAGCACCTGGGCGGCGTCTACTACGACGTGCTGATCCGCGCGCCGATGGACCAGTTCGACATCATCGTGCTGGTCGGCTGCGGCATGGCGGCGTGGCAGCGGCGCTTCTGGAAGCCGGCCCGCATGACGTTCAACATGGACGCTTGGACCATCCTCTTCCTCATCGCGTTTCTGATGGTGACGGACGTGTTCACCAACAGCTTCGAGATCGCCACGGACCCGCGGGGCGGCGAGGGGTGGTCGTTCCTCGCCTATGGCCTCTCGAAGGTGTGGGATGGCGTCGGCATGTCCCGCGGCGTCGAGGACGGCTTCCTGACGTTCTTCTGGTACGCCCACCTGTATGACTTCCTAGCGTTCCTCAACTACTTGCCGTACAGCAAGCACTCGCACGTGCTGTCGGTCACCTTCAACATCATGTTCCGACGCATCGAGCCGACGGGCCAGCTGCAGCCGATCAAGGACTTCGAGAGCCTCGAGCGCTTCGGCGTCGGCCGCATCGAAGACCTGACGTGGAAGCAGATGCTCGACCCGTACACCTGCACCGAGTGTGGCCGCTGCGAGATCAACTGCCCGGCGTTCCTCACCGGCAAGGAGCTTTCGCCGAAGAAGCTGATGCACGACATGCGCGCCGCCATCGAGCACGAAGTGCGGAAGGTCAGCTCGCCGCTGTTCGTCTGGGACGCGCTGAAGACGCCCTCGGCCAACGGCAACGGCCACGCGCAGATGGAGGAGCTGACGCTGATCGATGCCGTCGGCTTCAATCCGGTGTGGGACTGCGTCACGTGCGGCGCCTGCCAGGAGCAGTGCCCGGTGTTCATCGAGCACGTCCCGGCGCTCCAGGACATGCGGCGCTTCCTCACCATGAACGAAGCCAACATGCCCGAGACGGCGACGCAGACGCTGACGCAGCTGGAGCAGCGCGGCCACCCATGGCGCGGCACGCCGTTCACCCGCACGTCGTGGATGGAGGGGCTCGACGTCCCGGCGTTCGACGGGTCCCAGAAGTACCTGTACTGGGTGGGCTGCTCGGGCGCACTCGTCGACCGCAACATCCCGATCACGCGCGCGGTCGCGCGGCTGCTGGCCGAGGCCGGCGTCAGCTACGGCTGCCTGGGCGACGCGGAGTCGTGCACGGGCGATCCGGCGCGGCGGCTGGGTAACGAGTACCTGTACCAGGAGCAGGCGAAGTCGCTGATCGAGGTGCTGCACGCGAAGGGCGTGCGGAAGATCATCACCAACTGCCCGCACTGCTTCAACACGATGGCGAACGAGTACCCGGCGTTCGACGGCGACTTCGAGGTAGTCCACCACACGACGTTCCTCTCGAAGCTGCTGCAGGACGGCGCGCTGACGCCGAAGCACGATCTGCCGGCGGCGATCACCTATCACGACTCGTGCTACCTGGGCCGCCACAACAGCAACTACGACAGTCCGCGTGACATCGTCGATGCGCTGCCGGGCGGTTCGCGCGTTGAGATGCCGCGCAACCGCGAGAACAGCTTCTGCTGCGGCGCGGGCGGCGGCCACATGTGGGTCGAGGAGTCGCAGGGGAAGCGGATCAACGTCGCGCGCACGGAAGAAGCTGTTGCGACCGGCGCGCAGATCATCGCGACGGCGTGCCCGTTCTGCATCCAGATGTTCGAGGACGGCATCCCGACGGTGCAGCCGGACGAGGACAAGCGGATGAAGACCTTCGACGTGGCGGAGCTGCTGGAGCTGACCGTGATCGGCGCGCCGAAGACGGGCTCGCCCGCCTCCGCCGCCCTGGGCATGACGGCGGAGGCCACGGCCGGCGAGTAGCTTGCTGCCGAGGCTGGAGGCTGGCAACGCCGGCACACACGCATGACGTCTCGACCGGGAGCCACGCTTTCGTGTGAGCCCCTCTCCACAGCTGTACAGACCGGGGAGAGGGGTGGCCGTCGAAGACTCGCCGTGGAGAGAAGGCCGGGGTGAGGGCCGCCCGCAGGCGGATGCTTCCCCACATACCACCTCCGACCTCAAACTTCCTCCCTCCTAAAACCCGCACTCGCTATCCTGTCCGAGCCTGAACGAACCCCTTGCCGCCACGGGAGCACCACCATGAGCACTACCATCAAGGACCTCTACGACATCGGCGAGGCGCCCCCGCTGGGCCACGTGCCCGCGAAGATGCGTGCCATGGCGATCCGCCGCGAGCACTTCGGGGAGCCGCGCCAGGCCTTCCGCGAGGAGGTCGTCGAGACGCCCCCGATAGGACCGCGCGAGGTGCTGGTCTACGTGATGGCCGCCGGTATCAACTACAACAACGTGTGGGCCGCCCTCGGCATACCCGTCGATGTGATCAAGGTGCACGCGCAGGGCGGCGATACCACCGGCTTCCACATCGGCGGCAGCGACGGCTCCGGCATCGTTTACGCCGTTGGCGACGAAGTGACCAACGTGAAGGTCGGCGACGAGGTCGTGATCCACTGCGGCTCGTGGGACCCCGAGGCGCCCGACGTGAAGGCCGCCGGCGACCCGATGTTCGCGCCCTCGTTCCAGATCTGGGGCTACGAGACGAACTGGGGCAGCTTCGCGCAGTTCACCAAGGTCTGGGCGCACCAGTGCCTGCCGAAGGCGCCGCACCTCTCCTGGGAGGCGGCCGCCGCCCCCACGCTCGTCGGCTCGACGGTCTACCGCATGCTCACCAACTGGACGCCGCACAACGTCCGCCCCAACGACGTCGTGCTCGTCTGGGGCACTGGCGGCCTCGGCTCGATGGCGATCCAGATCACGCGGGCGCTCGGCGGTATCCCCATCGCCGTCGTCTCCAGCCCGGAGAAGGGCGAGTACGCGAAGAAGCTCGGCGCGCACGGCTGGGTGAACCGCAAGGACTTCACGCACTGGGGGATGATGCCCCACTGGAAGGACGACGAGAAGTACAACGAGTGGCTGCGCGGCGCGCGCGGCTTCGGCAAGGCGATCTGGGAGGCGCTGGGCGAGCGCCGCAGCCCGCGCATCGTCTTCGAGCACCCGGGCGAGGACACGATCCCGACGTCGGTCTTCGTCTGCGACACCGGCGGCATGGTGGTGATCTGCGCCGGCACCACCGGCTACAACGCCGTCGTCGACCTGCGCTACCTCTGGATGCGCCAGAAGCGCCTGCAGGGCTCCCACTTCGCCAACGACGACCAGGCCACCGGATTCAACAACCTGGTGCTCGAAGGCAAGATCGACCCCTGCCTCGCGCAGGTCTTCCCCTTCGACCAGGTCGGCGAAGCGCACCAGCTCATGCACGAAGGCCGCAACCCGGAGGGGAACATGGCCGTGCGCGTAGGTTGTACGACGTAGGGGCGTGTTGCCGAAGTCGGCTTCGCCGCTCTGTCGCAGAAGAACAGTCTCTGCGACGTGGTCCGACGTTAATGCAAACAGTGGGCGCTGACCGACTAGGCCCGCGCGGGGATGTCCGAAGTCGACCTCCGTAGATGCCGCGAGTTCGAGGACTTCGCCGCGCGCGTACTGCGTGACCAGCTATCGCACCTCGAGGCCGGTGAGGCGCCGGTACGCCTCCGCGTAGCGTGCCCTCGTGCCCGCGACGACATCGCCGGGCAGGGGCGGCGCCGGCGGCTGCCTATCCCAGCCGGACTGCGACAGCCAGTCTCGCACGTACTGTTTGTCGAAGCTGGGCTGCGGCCTGCCTGCCTTGTAGTCGGCGACGTCCCAGAAGCGGCTGGAATCGGGCGTCAGGAGCTCGTCGATGACGTGCAGCTCGCCGTCGATGTAGCCGAACTCGAATTTCGTATCGGCGATGATGACGCCGCGCTCCCGCGCGTATGCCGCGGCGAAGCTGTAGAGCGCGATGCTGCGTAGCCGCAGCTCCTGTGCCGCCTCGGGGCCGACCTCCTCGATCAGGTCCGAGAAGGTCATAGGCTCGTCGTGGCCTTCTTCCGCCTTTGTCGTCGGTGTGAACATCGGCTCCGGCAGCTGCTGGCTTTCGAGCAGCCCCTTCTCCATGCGGACGCCGTTGACCGTGCCGTACTCGCTGTACTCCGCCCATGCCGATCCGGAGATGTAGCCGCGGACGATGCATTCGACATCGACGCGCTGTGCCTTCTTCGCGATCGTCGACCGGCCGGCCAGCTCCGGTGGCAGCGCGAACGGCAGATCGTCGGCCGGCGTGCCATCGGCGAGGCGGATGAAGTGATTGGGCACGACGGCCTTTGTGCGGTCGAACCACCACGCGGACATCTGGCTAAGGACCTTCCCCTTATCGGGGATGCCGGTTGAGAGGACGGCATCGTACGCTGAGATGCGGTCCGTGGCGACGATCAGCAGCCGGTCGCCGAGATCGTACGTGTCACGCACCTTCCCCCGGTACGTCCGGTTCGGCAGAGGGGAGTCGATCAGTACTGGCATCGCTGTGCTTTCGGGCAAGGTGTCCTCCTGTTCGATGTCCCTCAATCTGGCTTCGATGCGGTGTAGACGCTGCTGCTCCCCACTCAACCGATCCTCGACCTCTGCCCGTTTCAGCATCAACATCCCACGCAGCTGCCCGTGAGTGACACCTTCATTCAGCACACGCGCGATCTGGTCGAGCGAGAAGCCCAGATCTTTCAAAGCGAGCAGCCGATTCAGGCGGGGAAGCTGGTCGACGGAGTAGTACCGGTAACCCGTGAATTCATCGACGCGCGCCGGGGTAATGAGTCCCAGATCGTCGTAGTACCGCAGTGTTTTCACCGGCACGTGGCTGAGGCGGGCGAAGTCTCCGATCCTGAGCATGGCGCAACTGTACGGTCTCCAGCAGCGGGAGAGTCAAGCGGTTCCAGCGAGAGTCGTTGCCAGACCCCAACGGACACATCCACAAGTGGAGACTATGAGTCGAAGATCCGAGCCGATAGTCGTCTCTTACGACGACGCTTATAGGCTAAATCTCGCAGGGTTGGATGCTTCCGCAGCGTGCCTGGTCGAGGCCGTCGCCGCGCGTCGCATAAGCGGTTGTACGACGTACGAATCCGGGCCGAGCCCGTCCCGTAGCGGCGGAGCTTTAGCCTCGGCCGTCGCCTCGTCCTACCGCGGAGCCACCATATTCACTTTGGGACGAAGCTTCAACTCCGTCCGCCTGCCGCTCCTGAAACCATCCCGCCTTCCCGCAGGGTCGCGCACCGGTGGGCGGTCACCCCTATAACGTAAGCCCCGGCCGGTCTACCCTCACACCGATGCCGCCTACAACCTGCCTGGTGATCCGCAACCCCACGTCGCGCGGCGCGCTGGGCGATGCGCGCCTCGAGGCCACGCTGCAGATCGCGCGCGCCGCCGGCTGGCGCGTCGAACGCGCCGACACCGAGCGCGCCGGCCACGCGATCGAGATCGCGCGCGACGCCGCGGGCCGCGACATCGATGTGATCATCGTCAACGGCGGCGACGGCACGATCAACGAGGTGATCAACGGCTTCGCCGGACGCCGCGACATCGCGCTCGGCGTCATCCCCGGCGGCACGGCGAACATCTGGGCGAAGGAGATCCGCGTCCCGAAAGATCCTGAGGCCGCTATGCGCGAGATCGTCGGCGGCGAGCGTCGCCGCGTCGACCTCGGCCGCGCCGGCGACCGCTACTTCCTGCTCATGGCCGGCGTCGGCTTCGACGGCGCCATCGTCCCCGACGTCAGCGCCAGCATGAAGCGCCGCTTCGGCGCCAGCGCCTACTTCGTCAAGGGCGCGCTCGATGCGCTGCGCGTGAAGACGTGCGCCGTCACCGGCCGCATCGACGGCGTCGCTCGCGAAGGGCCGATGTACTGGCTGCTCATCAGCAACACGCGCTCGTACGGCGGGCTGATCGACATCATGTACCGCGCCGAGGCCGACGACGGGCTGCTCGATGTGGGGGTGATGCGCCGCGGCGGCGCGTGGAACCTGCTGGCCGACGGCGGGCGGCTGCTCTTCAAGCGCCACGACCGATCGCCGAACATCGACTACATCAAGGCGCGCACGATCGAGATCGACACGCCCGATCTGCCCGTCCAGATCGATGGCGAGTACGCCGGCACGACGCCCATGCGCTTCGAGGTGGTCCCGAGCGCGCTGACCGTCATCGTGCCCGCCGGGCTGGAGACGCCGCTGCTGCGCGCGGACGCCGCTACGCCGCCTGCGCGTGCGTGACGCCAGGCGGCGGGTGCGGCGGAGGGGGCGAGTGGGTTAGCCCTGCGGGATGTACTCGTTCGACGAGTCGTCCTTGCCGCCGAGCAGCTTCTTCGCGCCGAACGCTGCGGCGACGATCCCGAACAGCACCATCAGCTTCTTCATCGTGAGCCTCCTCGCGGGGTTCTGCGTCCTCAGATACACAACGTACGCCCGCGAGCGACGCGAAGCCTACAGGCGAAACCCTGAAGCGTCGGGACAGGAACACGTAAACCGGTGGCGGTCGATGCGGTGGTGCAGGCTCAGACCGGCGGCCGCGTGCGGTCCTCGCGCTCCACGTCGCGGAGCATGCCCATATCCACTTCGACTCCGTCGCTCACGGCGCCTGCGAGGGAGCGCACTACGTGGAAGCGCTCGCCTATGCCGGTCAAGTCGACGCGTACGTCGATCGGAGGGCGCGGACTGGGCGACGGTGAAGGTCGTTGACCTATACTCGTCTGGTTGTCCTATCTGCAGAGGAGGGGCCCGCATGCGAATCGATCACGTCGTCTATGGGGTGCGTGACCTTGATCAGGGCATCAAGTGGTTTCAGCAAGAATATGGGCTTGAGGCGGTCCATGGCGGCAGCCACCCTCACGGCACGAGTATGGCGATCATCTCCCTCGGGCCGGGTCAATACCTCGAGCTGCTGGCGCCGACCGACCCGAGTTCTGACGGGCCAATGACGAGGTACCTGAACAAGCTCACTGCCAACGGCGATCGCTTCAGCGGCGTGTGCCTGCTGCCGGCAGACCTGGACGCGGTGGCAACCCGTTTGTCGTTACAGATCCGCGAGGCGTCGCGGAAAACGCCCGGGGGAGATGAGATCCGCTGGCGCATTGCCGGAGTCGAAGCGGCCTACGGCCCGCAGCACCTCCGCCTGCCCTACTTCATCGACTGGCAGGACAGCTTCGGCCCGGCGATCGAAACGATTCTTCGACCTCAGTTAGACATCCAGCCTGCCGAATCCCGTTTGCGGGGAATTGCGTGGGTGGAGATGGGCGGCGATCGCGAGCGCTTGCGCGAATGGATCGGATCCGACACCGAAGAAATTCGCGCAGTCGGCGGCGAACCGGGACCGCATGCCGTGGCGGTGCGTCGCAGTGATGACAGCCTGCTTGTCATCCGCTGATCTAGCGCAGCTCCGTAGCCGCCGTCGCGCCTGATACGAGAATATCAGTGTGATGAAGATCGCACGGAAGAGCCTATCCGGCGATCTTCGGCGAGCAGCTTGATGTTGGGCTGGAGGGGACCATCGTGACGGCACACGCATGGTTTAGGAGACCACTGCTCTATCCTCTGAGCTACGGGGGTGCAGGCGCAGTATATCGAGCCTAGTGCCGTGCGATGTTACTCGCGCCAGCGCACTTCATACACGCGTACAGCGTCGTCGATGCCTTTGAGCGCCTGCTCGCCACGATCTTCGAACTCCACGCCCGCTGACGTGCCAGCGAGACCGCGCACAATGTCCGACACAAGCACCTCACCCGGAGCCGACAGCCCGCAGACGCGCGAGGCGATGTTGACGGCGCCGCCGTAGACGTTGCCTTTCTCGTGGATCACATCACCGGCGTGGAGGCCGACGTGGAGTTGCAGTTCGCTCACTGCGCTCAGTTCGATGCAGCGCCGGGCGGCGTCGATCGCTTGCGACGCCGACGTGAACACGCCCATGACGCCATCGCCCAGCACCTTCCCCTCGACCGGCGTGCCGCCCGCTTCCCGCATCGCTGCGCGCATCCCTTCGTCGAGCGCTCGCGACGCCGTGCGGAACGCCGCATCGCCCAGCCGCTCGGTCAGCGCCGTCGAGTCGACGATGTCGGTGAAGAGGACCACGACCATGCCGGTCGGGGCGGCGGGCGCGTTCGCGGTCGGCGCATCGGCCGTCGCAGCGGATGGCGTGTGCTCGCTGAGGAACGCGACCAGGGTGGCGTAGTCGCGTTCGTCCCAGCCCGCCCAGCGTGACGTGACACGGATCAGGCGGGCGTTCGGGATGGTGGTCGCCAGCTCACGCGACGCTGCGCCGATGCCGGCGCCACCGGTCGCCGTAACCGTTGTCACCACCAGCGTCGGCACCGAGATCGCGGCTAGCTCGCCGGAGACGTCGATCTCCCGCGCCGCCTGCCGGTGCGCGAGGAAATCAGCTGGCTCCCAGGTCTCGCGGAGCGCCGTTCCCATATCGCGGACATAGTCCGGGCCCGCGTCGGCGGGCATAGAGCGCGCGGCGATCGCTTCGCTCACTGACTCCCACTGTTCGACCGTCACGGATTCCAGGGCGGCGTTCCAGCGCCCGCCCGCGCTCTCGGTAAAGAATCGCTCTCCGCTCGAAAACGAGTTGTAAAGCACGAGACTCGTCACGCGGTCAGGATGCCGCGCCGTGTACGCCATCGCGGGGAGCCCGCCGAACTGACTGCCGTACAGAGCGAACGTCTCCGCGCCAACGGCGCGAACCACGGCATCGAGATCCAGAAGGCGCGCGTTCATGTCATACTCGCGTCGGTCGCGTCCGGACAGGCCCATGCCGCGACCGTCGTACTGCACCAATGTGAACGCAGCCGAGATCGCGGCGCAGATGGCCCGATACCCAGGAATGACGCGCAGCAGCCCGGAGAAGGAATGCACCCCCGGTGGCACGACAACCGCCGGGCCCGCGCCCATCGTCGCGTAGGCGATGCTCGCGCCGTCGCTCGTCGTGCAGTAGCGGATCTGCGGTTCCATGCTCATTCCCGCCAGCGCACTTCATACACGCGTACAGCGTCGTCGATGCCCTTGAGCGCCTGCTCGCCACGATCTTCGAACTCCACGTTCGCTGACGTGCGAGCGAGACCGCGCACAATGTCCGACACAAGCACCTCACCCGGCGCCGACAACCCGCAGATGCGCGAGGCGATGTTGACGGCGCCGCCGTAGACGTTGCCTTTCTCGTGGATCACGTCACCGGCGTGGAGGCCGACGTGCAGCTGCAATTCGCTCTCGGCACTCAATGCGAGGCAGCGCCGAGCGGCGTCGATCGCCTGTGATGCGGACGTGAACACGCCCATGACGCCATCGCCCAGCACCTTACCCTCTACCGGCGTGCCACCTGACTCCCGCATCGCTACGCGCATCCCTTCGTCGAGCGTGCGCGACGCAGTACGGAATACCGCGTCGCCCAACCGCTCCGTCAGCGCCGTGGAGTCAACGATGTCGGTGAAGAGAACGACGGCCATGCTCGACGGCGCGGGAGGCGCGGTCGTGGTCGGCGTGGCGAGTCCGAGGCTCGCCGTTATCAGGTCGATCACGTCCTCGACGCGTGTGAGAGATAGTTGCCGAAATTGCGCCCCCGGGATCTTCGCCGCAACACGCTGGCTGGCACGGACGGGAGGGAAGCTCTGGTTCTCGGCGCTCAGGACAATCGTCGGTTGGCGTACGCGCGCCAAGAGGTCACCCAGGTCTATGGTTTCTTCCAATCTCCTGTACAAGAGGCCCACGGCGGGATCTGCCCATGTCGCGGCAGTCCTTGCTAGCTGGACGTACTCCGGGAGAGCTGCACGGTCGAGTCCCAACAGGACGAGAAAATAGGCCGCCACGTAGGAGGGCCAGTCGGTCTCAGCGAGCA
>Ga0315281_10000770_pt1 | contig 46082 bp, 42 predicted proteins | sample YL17G07_0_MG_FD_204540 | JGI IMG/M metagenome (GOLD analysis project Ga0315281, IMG submission 204540) | Sediment microbial communities from Yellowstone Lake, YNP, Wyoming, USA - YL17G07_0 | ecosystem: Environmental > Aquatic > Freshwater > Lake > Sediment | place: USA: Wyoming | collected...
AAACCAAACCTTTGATCAATGTAGGGTGCGCCCTGCGCACCTTGCTACTCACAAGTATCCCGTGATTAGCAAGTCTGGACCGATCTTTCGACTGGTGAGATTTAGTGCCTGCTTGGCATCCTTCAGGTGGGCGATGCCCCGGCCGCCCAGGACGCCTGGAGCCTCCTGGCCGCCCAGGAATAGCGGGGCGTAGAAGAAGTAAAACTTGTCCACCAGCTTCGCTTCGAAGAAGGCCCCCAGGACCTCGGCGCCGCCCTCCACCAGGAGGCTTTGCACCTGTTGCCGGCCCAGGAGTTTTAGCAGGGCTGGCAGCGATACCCTTCCAGATTCCGGTGCCGCGGGTAGTACCAGCACCTCGGCCCCAAGTTCCTTCAGGGCCTTCATTTTATCTTTCGGTGCGCCTTCGGTGCAGGCCACCCAGGTGGGGGCCGGGGAGTCCAGGTGCAGGAGGCGGGCGGTCAACGGAATCCGCAGGCGGCTGTCCAGGACGACTCTGATGGGATCCTTACCACTGTTTTCTGTTTTCGGTTTTCGGTTTTCTGTAAGTTCGGAAAATCGGCGATTCTGCCTGGTTTTTTCTGAAAGCGCAGCCGGGGACGGCTGTTCCATATCTTTGACCGACCTTCCCTGCCAATGCACAGGCGGGACGCCTGTGCCACCATAACCATAAGGGGTTGGGAGAGGGGGTTTGGGGGAGGGTGGCAGGGGCCACTTACGAAAAAGCCCCTGGCCCTCTCCCCCAACCATCTTTCGTCCTCTCCCCAGCCGCGTCGTGAGCTGGGGGTCGTCGGCCAGGACGGTGTCGATGCCCACCAGGATGGCGTCGCATTCGTGGCGCAGGCGGTGGCCGAAGGCCCGGGCCGCCTCCCCGGTGAGCCACTGGGACTCGCCGCCGGCGGTGGCGATCTTGCCGTCCAGGGAACAGGCCGCTTTGGCAATGACGAAAGGCAGCACGGTTTCCGTCCACTTGAACCAGGCTTCGTTCAGCCGCCGGGCCTCCTCCGCCAGCGCCCCCGCCTCCACCTCCACCCCGTGGGACGACAGGAAGGCCGCGCCCTGGCCCGCCACCCTGGGGTTGGGGTCCGGGGTGGCCATGATCACCCGGCGCACCCCGGCCGCAAGGATGGCCCGGGTGCAGGGCGGGGTGCGGCCGTGGTGGTTGCAGGGCTCCAGGGTGACGTAGAGGTCGGCCCCCCGGGCCGCGTCCCCGGCCCGGCGCAGGGCCTCCACCTCGGCGTGGGGCGCCCCGACCCGGCGGTGATAGCCCCGGCCCACCACCTGGCCCTGCTGAACCAGCACCGCGCCCACCATGGGGTTGGGGGAGACCCAGCCCGCCCCTTTAGCCGCCAATTTCAGGGCCAGCTTCATGTAAGATGCGTCAATATTATTCATAAATGTACTTTTTGGGGGAGGGGGCCAGGGGCTTTTTCGTAAGTGGCCCCTGCCACCCTCCTCCAAACCCCCTCCCCCAACCCCTTAAGATTTTTTCTGGCCAGGGAAGTCGGGCCAACGGCCCGCCTTCCCCGGCCCATACAGGGGGTGGGGAGGGGAGTTTGAGGGGAGGGCGATTGTATGCCCCGTCCCTCCCCTCAAATTATCGCTTCAATCCTTACCCTTCTCCTCTTTCCGGCTGGCCAGGAGGTGGCGGATTTCCTCCATGAAGTCGGTGGCGTCGGTGAAGTGTCGGTAAACCGAAGCGAAGCGCACGTAGGCCACTTCGTCCCACAGGCGCAGTTGGGCCATGACCCGCTCCCCCAGCCAGGAGGAGGCCACTTCCCGCTGGCCGCTCTCCAGCATCTCCCGTTCCAGGGCGTCCAGGAAGTTTTCGATGGCGTCGATGGAGACCGGCCGCTTCTCGCAGGCCTTGGTGATGCCCTCGTAGACCTTGGAGCGCTGGAAGGGTTCCCGGCGTCCGTCCTTCTTGACGATTAGGGGCATGGTCTCTTGCACCTGCTCGTAGGTGGTGAAGCGCCGGTGGCAGTGGAGGCATTCCCGCCGCCGCCGGATGGCGTTGGCCTCCCGGCTGGGCCGGGAATCGATGACCTTGTTGTTGGTGCTGTGGCAATAGGGGCAGCGCATGGGATTATTTTCCAATAAAAATAGTTAAATAGCAAATGGTACCAGGCTGTTCTATTCTAGAAGAAATATCCCAATCAGGGCTATGGTGCGTAAGACGCACCCTACGCCAAGACTGGAAAGATGGAGAATGCAGGGTTAAGAGAGGGAAAAAGAAAACCAAAAACGTTATCAACGGTGGGCGGCGCAAGACGACGGGGGATTTTCCAGCAACCATTCATCGGCGAACAGGGGGAAATTGCGGCACAGGTCCCGCACCTGGGCCTCCAGCTTAAGGAGGCGGGCCTGGTCCTTGGAGGCGCTCAGGGCCTGGTGCACGAAGTCGGCGATGACTGTCATCTCCGGCTCCTTCATGCCCCGGGTGGTCAGGGCCGGGGTGCCCAACCGGATGCCGCTGGTGATGGTGGGCGGCCGGGAGTCAAAGGGAATGGCGTTTTTGTTCACGGTAATGCCGGCCAGGTCCAGAGTCTCTTCGGCCTCCTTGCCGGTGAGCCCGGTGGGGGCCAGGTCCACCAGGATCAGGTGGGTGTCGGTGCCCCCGGACACCAGGCGGTAGCCCCGCTTGAGGAACTCCCGGGCCAGGGTGCGGGCGTTGGCCACAATCTGTTCCTGGTAGCGCTTGAAGGAGGGTGCCAACGCTTCCTTGAAGGCCACGGCCTTGGCCGCGATGATGTGCATCAGGGGGCCACCCTGCATGCCGGGGAAGATCTGGCTGTCCAGGGTTTTGCCGTATTGCTCCTTCGCCAGGATGAGGCCGCCCCGGGGACCCCTCAAGGTCTTGTGGGTGGTGGAGGTGATGAAGTCGGCCACCGGCACCGGGCTGGGATGGACGCCGGCGGCGATCAACCCCGCGATATGGGCCATGTCCACCAGCAGGTAGGCTTCCACCTCCCGGGCGATTTCGGCAAAGCGGTTGAAATTGAGCACCCGGGGATAGGCGCTGGCCCCGGCGATGATCATCTTGGGACGCTGGCTGCGGGCTGTCTCCGCCACCTTGTCAAAGTCGATTTGCTCGGTTTGCCGGTCCACCCCGTAAGTGATGGTGCGGTAGAGGCGGCCGGAAAAATTTACCGAGGCCCCGTGGCTCAAATGCCCCCCATGGGCCAGGTCCAAGCCCATGATGGCGTCACCCGGCTTGAGGTAGGAAAAATACACCGCCATGTTGGCCTGGGTGCCGGAGTGGGGCTGGACGTTGGCGAAGGACGCCCCGAACAGTTCCTTCACCCGGCTCAGGGCCAGGTTTTCGGCGGTGTCCACGAACTCACAGCCGCCGTAAAAGCGCCGCCCCGGATAACCCTCGGCGTACTTGTGGGTCAGGATGGAGCCCTGGGCCTGGAGAACCGCGGCGCTGACGAAATTCTCCGACGCGATCATCTCCAGTTTATGCAGTTGACGCTGCAACTCCCGCTCAATAACCGCGTAAATCTCAGGATCAGTGCGGGCCAGGTCGTCCATAAAGTCCATTATTTGGCTCCTGATGGCAGGAGAGCCCCTTGGGTCAGACGCTCCAGGAGATCCAGGCGCTCCTGGTGGCGGCCGCCTTCGAAGGAGGTGTTGAGCCAGGTGCGCACGATCTCTTTACCCAGGTCCGGGCCGATGACCCGACCCCCCATGACCAGTAAGTTGGAGTCATTATGACGTCGACTCATAATTGCCGTATACATATCATGACAAAGGGCCGCCCGGATGCCGGGGAAGCGGTTGGCCACAATGCTCATGCCCAACCCGGTGCCGCAGATCAAAATCCCTCGGGCGTGGGGCCGCGCCAGAATGGCCTCCACCACCTTCTTGCCGTAGAGGGGGTAGTGCACCGATTCCTCGGGGCTGGCGCAGCCGAGATCAATAACCGGGGTCTTGAGTTCCTGTAACAGCTGGAAGATTTCTTTTTTCAGATAGTAGCCGGCGTGATCACAGGCAATGGCGATGACTTCCGGCTCAGGCCGCCCGGGCGGTGATGAAACTGATGACATCCTGGACGGTCCTCAGCTTTTCGGCTTCGTCGTCGGCGATTTCGGTGCCGAATTCTTCTTCCATGGCCATGATCAATTCCACCAGGTCCAGGGAATCGGCCCCCAGGTCATCCACGAACACTGCTTCGGGGATGACCTCGGCGCGTTCCACCCCTAATTTGTCCACGATTATGTCAATCACCTTCTCTTCAATTGCACCCATTGACAAGCACCCTCCTGTTTTCTTAAACCATCAGCATTCCGCCGTTGACATGCAGCACCTGGCCAGTGATGTAAGCCGAGTCCTCGGCGGCCAGGAAAACCACGGCCCGGGCCACCTCTTCGGGGGTGCCGAAGCGGCTCAAAGGGATCAGGGCCAGCAACTGGGCCTTGGTATTCTCCGGCAGGGCCTCGGTCATCTCGGTTTGGATGAAACCGGGGGCCACCGCGTTGACCGTGATATTGCGGGAAGCCAGTTCCCGGGCCACGGTCTTGGTGAGCCCGATGAGCCCCGCCTTGGAAGCCACATAGTTGGCCTGGCCGGGATTTCCCATCACCCCCACCACGGAGGCGATGTTGATGATGCGCCCAAACCGTTGTTTGACCATGGGCTTGCTCACAGCCCGGATGCAGTTGTAGGCGCCTTTGAGATTGACCGCGAGCACTGCATCCCATTCTTCTTCTTTCATGCGCACGATCAGATTGTCCCGGGTAATGCCGGCGTTGTTCACCAGGATATCGATGCGGCCGCTTTCTTTGATAATCTCGTCCACGCCCTGGCTGACCGCGGCGGCGTCGGCCACGTTGAACTCCAGCAGGCGGGCCGCGGCCCCCCGGGCCGCGACCTCTTGGGCGGTGGCGGCCGCATCCTGGCCCAGGGCCACATCATTGAGATAGATGGTCCACCCGGGCCGGGCCAGGGAAGCCGCGATGGCCCGGCCGATGCCGCGGGCCCCGCCGGTTACCAAAGCTACTCGGTTCGTCTCAGCCATCTCATTAAAACCAGGACCGGTTGGGTTCAGGTAACCTCGCTTATATCCAACTCGCCTTTTCCCGGCGGCCCAGGCGTCTTGCCGGTGCAGACACAGGCTAGTGGTCCACTTCCCCATGAGGGCCGCATTGAACGATGAAAATGTAGAACCGCCGCCCTCGGCGGTTCAAGCGCCGGCGAGGGCGCCGGCGCTACCTTTTCATCCAAAATCCCGCGGCTGCGAACTTATAGTTTAAAAGGACCCCGGAAGGCGATCATCGGCCTTAAAATCAGGTTCCCTAAATGTGATTACATAAAACGATTTTACAGAAATTGAAAGAGGTTTATTATACTTTTTTTCACATTACCCGGTCCCGGAGGCAGCCGCCTACAACTGCGCCGGGGGGATGCTGCCTCCTCACCAGCCCCGGTCTTTCTTGATTTCCTGGATCAGGGCCGGGACGATCTCGAACAGGTCCCCCACCAGACCCACGTCGGCCACCTGGAAGATGGGCGCCCCGGGGTCCTTGTTGATGGCGACGATGAAGTCGGAGGACTGCATCCCCACCAGGTGCTGGGCCGCGCCGGAAATGCCGCAGGCGATGTAGAGCTTGGGGGAGACGGTCTTGCCGGTCTGGCCGATCTGGTGATTGTAAGGGATCCAACCCGCGTCCACGGCTCCCCGGGTTGCCCCCACGGCGCCGCCCAGCAGGTCCGCCAGTTCCTCCAGCAAACGGAAGTTCTTGGCCTCTTTCAAGCCCCGGCCCCCGGCCACGATGACCTCCGCGGCATTCAAGGGCACCCTTTCCTTGATCTCCGCCACGGTGGCCACAAACCGGCTGCGGGAAGGCCGCGCCAGGGCCGCCACCTCCACCGGGAGCACCCGGCCGCGGGCTTTGGCTTCCGGGGGCCGCGCCTTAAAGACCCCGGGCCGGGCGGTGGCCATCTGGGGATAGGTGCGGGGGGTAATGATGGTGGCCATGATGTTGCCGCCGAAGGCCGGGCGGGTTTGGAGCAGCAGGCGTCTTTCCGGGTCGATGGCGAACGCGGTGCAGTCCGCGGTGAGGCCGGTCTTCAGGGCCGCGGCCACCCGGGGGATGAAGGCCCGGCCCAGATAGGTGGCTCCGGCCAGAATGATCTCCGGCTGGAACTTCCGGGCCAGCTCCGTCAACGCCGCGGCATAGGGCTCTTCCAGGAAATCCTTGAGAAAGGGGTGCTCCGCCAGGTAGACCTTGTGGGCCCCGGCGGCCAGCAAGGCCGGCGCCAGGTTCGCCACCCCGTCCCCCAGCAGCAGCGCGGCCACCTTCGCGTTCAAGTCCTCGGCCAGGCGCCGGGCTTCCCCCAGGAGCTCCAGGGTCACCGGCGCCAGGCTGCCGCCTCGCTGCTCCGCAAAGACCCAGACCCCGTCGGGCGGCACCCCGGGCCGAGGCGCCGGGCCTGCCACTTCCGGCACCGCCAGGGCCGCCACCTCGCAGACCTCCACACAGGCGCCGCAGAGGTTGCAGCCCTCGCCGATGGCCAGGCTCTCCCCCTCCAGACGCAGGACCCCGAAAGGGCAGGCCTCCACGCAGGCGCCGCAGGCAATGCATTTTTCCGGGTAAAATATCAGGCTCATTTTGGTACGGTTTTCAGTTTTTGGTTATCGGTAGGGCGGGCCTCCGTGCCCGCCGACATTACCAAAATCTCTTAATCGGTTTTAAATAAAATTATCGGTCTACCGTACTTAATATTTCGGTCTTTTTCTTCAGGGTCCTGATGGTCAGATAGATGATCAGGCTGATGATGAAAATCATTAGCCAGGTTTTATCTAAAACCAGGGTTCCCTTTTGCAGGCTGTCCCGGATTATTGCTAAAACCGTAAAAGAAGCTATGGTGGCAAAGAAGGAGGAATACTCCCGCGTTAGCGCCGATTTCCAGGAAAAAGAGAGGGCTGGCGGCCGCCAATTCTTCAGCCGGGGAATAATGGCCGGGGTTATTTTAGCCCAATCCAAGAAGGTTGCCCCGAATTTTTCCCGTAAAAAATTCTCCTCGGCAAATATTATTCTTTCATAGAATAGGGTGAAGGCTAAAATAACTATCAAAATCACCCACCATATTTTAATGAACAAGGCCAATCCCAGCCAGATAATGAAATTACCCAGGTAAAGGGGATTCCGGACCACGGAATACAGCCCAGAAATGTTCAGAGAATCAGCCACCTGCCCCCGGGTGTTGCGCCCCGAGGTCCCCCGGGGCGCAAAGCCCACCGTAAAGAACCGAATAACGAGGCCGGCCAGGGAGACCAGCAGGCAGCCCATTTGCCACGGGCGGTCGGAGCTGGGCTCAGCCGCGGAATATGGTTGACTCAACAAAGCCGCAAAAAATAAGGCGCCCATGAAGAGCGGCAGGTAACTGCGCCAGCGAAAAAACCGGTTGCCGAGGGCTTCAAACTCTTCTTGTAGAGGCATGCCGCAGTTCCGGCTCCGAGCACCGGCAATCAATAAAAATAGAAAATGTAGCCGCAGGCTTTAGCCTGCGCTATCCGGGGGCGCAGCAAGCTGTGCCCCTACCGTTTCCAAAGCCGGAGCTTTGGTCAAAAGGGCGTTCCCAAGCATGAGCCTGGGAACGAGAAAAAATGTAGAACCGCCGCCCTCGGCGGTTCAAAAGCTGGCATGGGCGCCGGCTCTACACCGCGGCCTTGGACATCTCTTTCAACCGCCGCCAGAGGCGGGCGGCCAACTCGGGGGAGTGGCCTTCCCAGGTTTCGGACTGGCCCCGGGCCGGCGGCGGAAAGACCTTCACCACCTGGGTGAAAGAGCCGGCCAGGCCCACTTCCTCCGGCGCCAGGCCCAGGTCCGCCGGGCCCCAGACCGGCACCGGTTCCTTCTTGGCCTTGAGCTTGGCCTTGAAGGAGGGCACCCGGGGCTCGTTGATCTCCTTGACCACGGTGATGAGGGCCGGGAGGCTCACCTCCACCGCGTCGTAGCCGTGGTCCAGCAGGCGCTCCACCGTGAGGGCGCCGCCCTCGCCGAAGGTCAGCTTCCGGGCCCAGGCGGCGTAGGGGAGGTCCAGCACCGTGGCCAGCATGGGCCCCACCTGGGCGGTGTCGCCGTCGATGGCCTGCTTGCCGCAGAAGATGAGGTCCGCGCCCCCCAGCTTGTCGATGGCCCGGGCCAGGGTCAGGGCGGTGGCCCAGGTGTCGGCCCCGGCAAAGGCTTTGTCCGACAGGAGCACCGCGGCGTCGGCCCCGTAGCCCAGGGCCTCGCGCAGGGCCGCCTCGGCCTGGGGCGGACCCATGGTAAGCACCGTGACCCGGCCGCCCTGGGACTCCTTCACTCGCAGACCTTCCTCCAGGGCGTAGAGGTCAAAGGGATTGATGATGGCCGCGATGCCCTCCCGCTTCAGGGTGTGGGTCACCGGGTCCAGGCGCACTTCCTGGGTCTCGGGCACCTGCTTGATGCAGACGATGATTTTCAGCATAAGTTATATGGTTTTTGGGGGAGGGGGCCAGGGGCCCACGGCCCCTGCCTCCCTCCCCCAAACCTCCTCCCCCAACCCCTTATGTTTTTAATTTGTTGCCGGGAAAGTCGGGGCCGGAGGGCCCGGCCTTTCCCGGCACCCATACAGGGCTGGGTGGGGGGGTTGGGGGGAGGGCAGGGACTTTAAGTCCCTGGCCCTCCCCCCAATAAATCTTAAAGGTGGGTGGCCGGCGGCCACCAACCTTTAACTATTTTTTCCTGGCATACTCTTTATTCAACGCCAGGCCGATGATATTGCGCATGATCTGGTTGGTGCCTTCGTAGATCTGGAGGATCTTGGCGTCCCGCATCATCTTTTCCACCGGGTATTCCCGCATGTAGCCGTGGCCGCCCATGACCTGCACTGCGTCCACGGTCACCTGCATGGCCATGTCGGTGGGAAAGAGTTTGGCCATGGCTCCCTCTTTGGTGTAGTCTTTGGGCTTGGAGTCGATGTAGCGGGCCACCGCGTAGACCAGGGCCCGGGAGGCCTCGATGCGGGTGGCCATGTCCGCCAGCAGGTGTTGCACCGCCTGGAAGGAGAAGATGGGCGCCCCGAATTGCTGCCTCTCCTTGGCGAAGGTCGCGGCCTCGTCCAGGGCGCTCTGGGCCAGCCCCACCGCCAGGGCCCCCACCCCGGGGCGGGCCAGGTCCAGGGTCTTCATGGTGACGATGAACCCCAGGCCGGCCTTGCCCAGCAGCCGGTCCGCCGGGATGCGGCAGTCCTCCAGGACCACCTCCCGGGTCACCGATGCCCGGATGCCCATTTTCTTTTCTTTTTTGCCGAAGGAGACCCCCGGGTCCCCCTTTTCCACCAGAAGGGCCGAGGCTCCCCGGGCCCCCTTGGTGCGGTCCGTAAGGGCGATGATGGTGTAGAACTGAGCCTCCCCGGCGTTGGTGATCCACTGCTTGGTGCCGTTGAGGACGTAAGTGTCGCCGTCTTTCACCGCGGTGGCGGCAATGGCCCCGGCATCGGAGCCGGCCTGGGGCTCGGTGAGGGCGAAGGCGGCCAAGGCCTCCCCCTTGGCCAGAGGCGGCAGGTAGCGGCGCTTCTGGTCCTCGGAGCCGAACAGCAGCAAGGGGTAAGCCCCCAGGAAGCTGGCGGCGTAGGTGGTGGCCACCCCCACGCAGCCCTGGGCCAGGGCCTCCAGCACCAGGCAATTCTCCAGGCACCCCAGCCCCAGGCCGCCGTACTCCTCCGGGATAATGGTGCCGCAGAGGTCGGCCTGGGCCAGGTCCCCCATGATCTCCCAGGGGAAGGTCTCTTCTTCGTCCAGTTGAGCCCGGATGGGTTTGATGCGCTCCTCACTGATCTGGCGGGCCAGATCCTGGAGCATCTGTTGCTCCTCGGTGAGCAGGTAGTCCATGGGGCCCTTACTCCGCGGCTTTCGGGATTACCAGCCGGCCCTTGTAAAAGCCGCAGTGGGGGCAGGCGTGGTGGGGCAGCCGTTTTTCGTTGCACTTGGGGCAGGTGGACAATTGCGGCGGGGTCAGGAAATCATGGGAACGGCGCATGTTTTTCTTGGAAATGGACTTCTTACGTTTTGGTAAAGGCACGGAGAGCCTCCTTAAGCAAAATCGCGCTTAGTGCTTATACCCCCCTTTTCTAAAGGGGGGGTAGGGGGGATTAAAATAACCGCTTAATAATCCCCCTAAATCAAATACGGTTCACTTAAGCGGTTCTTTTCTAAGGATTTGGTGGGCAGTGCCCACCCTACATTTTTTTGTCATGCTGAGCGAAGCGAAGCATCTCGTATTTAGAGATTCTTCGGTCGCCTTCGGCTCCCTCAGAATGACAAGAGACATGACCTCGCATCATCCCGGTGCTTAAGTGAACAACATTGCCCCTAAGTCCCCCTTTAAGAAAGGGGGACTTTAAAAGATGCCTTTTTCGTGGGAGCAGACCTTTGGTCCGAACCTGATTTGGGCGCACACAAAGGTGCGCCCCTACAATTCAACTAATTTTCAGCTTGGCTAAACTGGCCAAGGGGGAATCAGCTTGTTCCGCCTGGCAGTTGCAGGCTTCGCGGTTGAGGTTGGCCCCGCACCGGGAACACAGGCCTTGGCAGCTTTCAGCGCACAAGGGTTTCAGCGGCAGCATCAAGATGATCTGTTCCCGGAGGATGGCTTCCAGGTCCACCACCTCCCCGGTGTAGAAATCCCGATCCAGCTCGTCAGCGGACAGTTCTTCCTCTCCCGGGCCCTGGGGCTGGGGCCCCGGCGCCAGGAGCAGGTCGAAGTCGGCCGCCACCGGGGCGGCAAAGCCTTCCAGGCAGCGACCGCAGGTGAGCCCCAGTTGGCCGGCGAGATGCCCGCGCACCAGGATGTCCCGGCCGTGTCTGGCCAGGTGCACCGTCCCGGTTATGACCGCCTCCGCAAATTCCAGACTGGGGTCCTCCTGGTGCCAGCGGGCGAACCACTCCTTTCCCAGGTCCGGGGTGAGGTCCTTGCCGACCTCAGGGATGGAGTTCACTGCGATCTGCAGGGTTTTTTTCGTAGTCATCTTCCCAGATTCGGGCCCAGCCAAAATAAGGCCTTGGCTATCAGCCGTAAATTATTTAATATAAAGAAATATTTCATGGTGTCAAGGTTTTAGGGGAAAAACCTTGGGGGCTCCCGGCCCCTTTCCGAGGCCTGGGGAGAGGGATTGTAAGCCCGCGGTCCTCCCCGCCACCGACCTCTCATGGATATGATATGAAAATCGCCCTCATCGGCCAACCCAACTGCGGCAAAAGCACCATTTTTAATTATTTCAGCGGCTACAAGGCCGCGGTCTCCAACTTTCCCGGGACCACGGTGAAGTACACCGTCAGCCAGGTGGTGTTCGAAGGGGAAGAGCTCACCTGCGTGGACCTGCCGGGGGTTTATTCCCTTACTTCAACCGACCTGGCGGAGTTGGAGTCCCGGAACTACCTGCTGGCCGGCCAGTCCGACGTCATCATCAACGTCATCGACGCCTCGCTCCTTTCGCGCAGCCTGGAGCTGACCCTGGAGCTCATGAGCCTGGAGCGCCCCCTGGTAGTGGCCCTGAACATGATGGACGAAGCGGCCCGCAAGGGCATCAGCATCGACGCCGCCAGGCTCTCCGTGCTTCTGGGGGTGCCGGTGGTTCCCACCATCGCGGCGGCGGGCCGGGGCCTCTCGAAACTTTTGCGCGCCGCCCTCAGCGCCGGCCGGGCCGGGGTGCGGCCATCCCAGATCCTCCTCAGCCGGGATGTGGAGGAGGAGATTGACGAATTAAGCGAACATGTAGACCAGGTATGCGCCCAGGTTCTGGACCTGCCTCATCGCTTTCTGCTGGTCAAGCTGTTGGAGGACGATCCCTACCTCCTGGATGAATTGAGCCGCCGTAATCCCGATTGCATGGCCATGGTCCGGAATCACCAGAAGATCCTGGCCGAAAGCCATGGCCGCCCCCCGGACATCGTCATCTCCTCGGAACGCCACGCCCTGACCGTCAACATCTTCGAGCAGGTGGCCCGGGTCAAGCCGGCGGAGAAGCCGGGCTGGCGGGAGCGCCTGGATAAGATCGCCACCCACCGGTTCTGGGGCTACGTATTGCTGGTGGCGGTCCTGAGCCTGTTTTTTCAGGTGGTCTTCCGGTTCGGCCAGCTCACCGAAAATTTCCTGATGGGCTACCTGGGGCAGGCCCAAAAGCTGGGGGAAGCCTGGCTGGGGGTCCAGACCCTGGCCTACACCGTGGCCGACGGCCTCCTCATGGGCATCTTCGGCGGCGTGGCCATCGTGCTGCCCTATCTCACGCCCTTCCTCATCGGCCTGGCCCTGCTGGAGGACACCGGCTATCTGCCCCGGGTGGCCTTTCTCATGGACAACCTCATGCATCTCCTGGGGCTCCACGGCAAGTCCATCATCCCCTTCATCCTGGGCTACGGCTGCAGCGTGCCCGCGGTGATGTCCACCCGCATCCTGGAGAGCCCCCGGGACCGGCTGGTGGTGGCCATGCTGGCCATTCTCATCCCGTGTTCGGCCCGCTCGGTGATCATCTTCGCCCTGGTGGCCTACGCCCTGGGGCCGTACTGGGCCCTGGGGGTCTACTTCTTCAACCTCCTGGTCATCGCGATTTTGGGCCGCATCTCCACCTGGATCCTGCCCGAGGTCTCGCCGGGGCTCTTGATGGAGATCCCCGAGTACCGCCTGCCCACCTGGGCCAACGTGGCCCGCAAGTCCTGGCACAACCTGAAGAATTTTATCGTGGTGGCCTGGCCCATCCTCATCGCCGGCAGCCTGGTGCTGAGCCTGCTGAAGTTTTACGGCCTGGAAGGCTACGTCAACGAGGTCTGCCGCCCCTTCACCGCGCTGCTGGGGCTGCCGGCGGCGGTGGGCACCACTTTGATTTTCGGCATTATGCGCAAGGAACTGTCCCTCATCATGCTCACCGAGGCCCTGGGCACCAGCCAGATCACCGGGGCCCTCACCCTCACCCAACTCCTCACCTTCACCATTTTCGTACTGTTTTACATCCCCTGCGCCTCCACCATCGCGGCCCTGAGCCGGGAGGTGGGCTGGAAGGGGGCGGCCGCCGCAGCGGTCTGCTCCCTGGCCCTGGCCACCGGCTTGGCCGTCCTCACCCGGGCCTTCGGCACCCTGGTGTTTTAAGAAAGAGATTATGGGGGGAGGGTCAGGACTTGTCAGGGGGTCAAAAGGCGAAAAGGCGAAAAAGCGAAGAGGATAAGAGGATAAGAAAATAGATTTCACTTAGATTTTTTCTTTTTTCCCCTTTTCCCCTTTTCGCCCGTTAAAAAGTCCCTGCCCTCCCCCCACGCCCCCCTCCCAACCTGTGTAATATTAATTGTACGTCATAAATAGAGTATTGACACAACCAGGGTGAAATCCCCCCCAGCCCCCCTTTTCCAAAGGGGGTAGCTAAAGGGGGGTCCCTTAAAAGTCCCCCTTTGAAAAAGGGGGATTTAGGGGGATTTGTCAAGCTTCACGGTGGGATACCATCGGCCTCAAATGCTCTAAGTTTGACGTCAAATTAATATAAGAACATGAAAGTGGTGGCCTGCGGCCCCACATCCATAATTTAGAAAGAGCGGGGAACGATGGGGAAAAGCCATCTTCCGCCCTCCCCTCAAACTCCCCTCCCAACCCCCTGAAATGGTAAGGGCCACCCGTGGCGTCCCTCCATCCCGGGTCTCCGACTCAATCCCCCGAGAGGCCCTGGAAAGCGGCACCCTAACCCACTTTGATTGGCTCGGCGGTTGACCTGCCGGTCACCCGTGCTTAAGATGAAAGGGAGCAAACCCGGCACCGCATCTCTGCGTCAGCAGGCGCCGTCCTGGTTTGGGCGTCAGCGGACCCTACAATTGCACGGGAGGTTTAACGGATGAGGTGTTCTCAGGTCACTAAGCTGCCCCTGTTTTCCCTGCTCCTGGCCCTGGTGGCCTGCGGCAACCCCCAGGAAGAAGCCCGCATCAAGTTGGGCCAGATGAACGTCAAGTACAACGAAGACTCTTTCGTGGAGCGGGCCCGGGACGGCGACCTCCTGGCCGTCAAATATTTCCTCCAGGCCGGCATGAAGCCCGATGTCACCGACAAGAACGGCGATGCCGCCCTGCTCAACGCCGCCCGCTATGGGCGGCAAGGGGTGGCGGCGCTGCTTCTGGACCAAGGCGCCGACCCCAACCTCAAGGACAAGCAATTTGGGTCCACCCCGCTGATGTGGGCCTCGGTGGGGGGGTTCGACGGCATCGTCAAGCTCTTGCTGGAAAAAGGGGCCGACGTCAAGGCCAAGGACGACCGGAAAGGCCTGACCGCCCTGACGTCTGCTGCGGTGGGCGGCAAGGACGAGGTGGTCAAGCTCCTGCTGGAGAAAGGGGCCGAGATCAACGCCACGGACAACGACCACCGCACCGCCCTTATGTGGGCGGCGCATTTCGGCCGCACTGACACGGTGAAACTGCTTCTAAACAAAGGGGCGGATTTGAAGACCAAAGATCAAAAAGAGGGGATGGACGCCCTCATGGTCGCCTCCGCCAACGGCCAGACCGACACCGTGAAAGTTCTTTTGGAAAAGGGCGCGGACGTCAACGCCGCGGACAACCAGGGCAAGACCCCCCTGTTGTGGGCCGCCCATAACGGCCGCCGGGAGACGGTGGAGCTTCTGCTGGCCCAGGGGGCCAACCTGAAGGCCCAGGACCGGGAAGGCCACACCGCCCTGTCCCTGGCTCGGGGCTACCGGCAACCGGAGGTGGCGGAGATGCTGGAAAAAGCCGGGTGCCCGGCTGGCAAGGAAGTGGAAGTCAAGCAAGAGGAGGGCAAGCCCGGGCCCCCCTCTGGCTTCGCCCCGGGCAAGGCCAGGCCGCCGGGCCACCCCCAGGTCAAGCCGGGAATGCCGGCCCAGCCCGAGAAGTAATATCGTGGCAACGGTTAGTGTTGGAACCGGGATCGGCCATGGAGCGCTACTCCCGGCTCCATTCTCCGGGCCGGCGCCAAGGGCCCAGGCTGTTACAGCTTTTGGAAGCCCTCTTTGGCCCCCGGGGTCACGGAAAAATCACCAATTAAGGAGGACACCATGAAACCCAGAAGATTGGCCGCCATCGCCCTGGCGGCAGGTTTCGCCCTGGCATCCCTGGGCGGCAATGCCCTGGCCCAGGAGGCGGGGAAGGCCCCGGCCAAACCACCTGCAGCCGCGCCGGGGTTAAAAATCACCGTGGTGGGAAAGATCGTCAAGGACGAGTCCATGGGCGGTTACTACATCCAGGGGTAGAAGCCCCCGGAGGTCTTCCGCATCCTCAACCAGAACCCCAAAGTGCTGGGGAAGTACGCCAAAACCGGCAAGCCGGCGACCATAGAGGCCCGGAGCGAGCTGGGAGACAACCTGGTGATCGAGAAGATCCAGGGAAAAAATACCAGGAGGCTAAGGAACCGGTACGGTAAAAATGGGGCGCAGGTCCATGGGGGTAGGGACCACCGACGAAAAAGCCCTCATCACACGAGAAAACATGGTGGCAGAGGTCGTAACTGGTTGTAAAAGGCGGCAAGTTCGGGGCCTAACTCTCTCTCCCCACCGCCAAATGGCCCAGGTGTGGGAACGCGGCTGTGAGGCACGGGGGCAAGTTGAAAGTGCGGCCGGTCAGGAGATGCGCCAGTTCCAGGGCATTGGCCACGGCCTGGCCGGCAGGATGGTTATTGAAGATAACGTAGGTTTCCCCGGCGCGGGACCTGAGCTCCCGGGCCCGGTCCGCCAGGTCATCCAGCTCCTCCGGGGAGTAGAGGTAATCATACCGCGCCCCCCGGTCTGCCCCGAACTCAAACCAGGTCTCCTTCCGCCGCCCGTGACAGCGGAGATAGCCCCGGGAACCGGTGACCCAGCGTGTCGCCCCCATGGGATAGGAGACCAGGGGCTGGTCCACGTTGCAGAAATCAAGACCGGCCTGGGCCAGGAACTCCCTGACCGCCCGTTGCTGCCAGGAGCGGTGCCGCACCTCCACCGCCAGGGGATAATCCGGCAGGGCCGCCTGGATCTCAACCAGATAGGCCCGGTTGTCCTCGGTGTTGTGGAAAGAATAGGGGAACTGGGCCAGCAGCACCCCCAGGCGCCCCGCGGCCAGCAAGGGTTCCAGGCCCTCCTGGAACTGGCGGAGTTCCGCCGGCGGCAGCCGCCGCTCGTGGGTGAAGATTTGCCACAGCTTGGCGGTGAAGCGGAAATCCGGCGCGTCCTGCACCGCTGCCAGCCAGCGCGGCGCCAGGTTGGGGGCCAGAGGGCGGTAAAAGGTGACGTTGACCTCTACCACCCCGAAGAGAGAGGCCAGGAAGGCCAGGCGGTCCGTGCCCTTAAGGCCGGCGGGGTAGACTACCCCCTGCCAGTCGGCATAATCCCAGCCTGCGGGGCCGATGAAGAGGGCGGGGTTTTCGGTTTGGCGTTCCAAGGGGGCTTATTGAGACAAGTTATTTGTGGCCAGGGGAAAAATACTTAAGCTAACGTTACAATTCAATTTTTACTACCCGAAAACCGAAAACCGAAAACAGTGTTTTTCAGTGCCGGCACTCGGCGTAATGGGCCTGTTCCAGGGCCACCGGCTCCGTCGCGTCCGGGTGCTGTTCCCGGGCCAGCACCGCCTTCAGGGCTTCCAGGGCCACCTCCAGCTGGGAGTCGTCGGGCTCCAGGGCGGTGAGGCGCTGGGTAACCAGTCCGGGCCACAGCAGCGCCCGGGCCAGGGAATGCCCGGCCCGCTTGCCGCCCCAGCGGATGATTTCGTAGGACAGCGCCGCGATGGGGATCAGCAGGCCCACCTTGATGAGCACCTGGACCAGGTTGTTCACCAGGCCGGTGCGGGTCAACGGCGGGAACAGCGGGAAGAAGACGGTGAAGATCAGGATGCTCACCAGGAGCACCACCAGGATGAAGGAGGTGCCGCAGCGGGCATGGGCGGTGGGGTGGCGCCGGGCGTTGGCCACCGTGAGCTCTTCCCCGGCCTCGAAGGTGCAGATGGATTTGTGTTCCGCCCCGTGGTATTCGAAAACCCGGCGAATGTCCGGAAAAAAGGAGATGCCCCAGATATACAGCAGGATGAAGACGGCCTTGATGACGCCGTCGATGACGTGGAAGGCAAAATCCGCCGGCGTCAGGGGGAGGCCCACCAGGTGGCCCGCCATGGCGCTGAGCCAGTGGGGCAGAAAACCGAAAAAGAGGAAGGCCAGCAGGAAGGCGCCCCCCAGGGTGAGGGCCATGCTGCCCCAGCCCAGGGGTGCTTCAGCCGGCTCCGCCTCGTCTTCTTGCAGCGCCGCCTGGGCCGAAAATGTGAGGGCCTTGATGCCGGTGACCATGGCCTCCATGAGGACCAGCGGCCCCCGCAGCAAAGGGCGCTTGAACAACGGATAGCGCTCCGCCAGGGAGGCATACGCTTCATCCTTGAGGAGCACCGTGCCGTCGGGGCGCCGCACCGCCACCGCCATGGCATGGGGGGAGCGCATCATCACGCCCTCCAGCACGGCCTGGCCCCCCACGGCCAACGGATATTCTTCAGCCTTCATTCGGCCTGGTCGGAGCTTTTTTTAGTCTCTAGATGGGCGTATTTCCGGCGGAAGCGCTCCACCCGCCCGGCGGTGTCCATCAGCTTCTGTTTGCCGGTGAAGAAGGGGTGGCACTTGGAGCAGATCTCCACCCGGATGTTCTCCTTGGTGGAGCCGGTGACAAACTCGTTGCCGCAGGCGCAGCGCACCTTGGTCTCAAAGTAATTGGGATGGATCTCTTTTTTCATGACCGCGTCTTTCTCCCATTAATAAACCTGAATATTTAAAAATATCCTATTTTTCCGAAAAAGCCAGCGAAAATCTTGCGCCCCGGTGGAAAGTGGCCGCCAGTCGGCCGTTATACCAGAAGCTCTGAGAGCTCTGAAAAAGGCTTAGTCGAAATAGGAAGGCATTAATAATCCCCCCTAAATCCCCCTTTTACAAAGGGGGACTTGCGGCCGGCTGGCATTGTAGGGGCGGTTCGCGAACCGCCCCTACAGAAGGCATCTTCATTCCCCCCTTTAATAAAGGGGGGGAGGGGGGATTATAAGACCTTTCACCCGCGAGAATATCGATTTTAATACTTTTGCAGAGGTCGCGCTATTTCAAAACCTTGACTGTGCAATGAAGTGTCATTCTGGGCAAAGCGAAGAACCTCGTATTTCTAACAACTTTAGATCCTTCACTTCGTTCAGGAGGACAAAAAAATAAGTTTTGAAATAGCTTTAAGTAATTTTTTTCTGCAAAGACGTGATTCATCAGGGTGGGCCCGATAAAATTGCGCCCCGCCATTATTCCCCGCTGAGATACTCACCGAGAAGTTTCCGGCTGTGCTCGTCATCGTGGCAGTAGACGCAGAGATTCTCCCAGTTGGAGCCATCCGGGGGGTTATTCTGGGGATTCTCGTCTTTGTGGTGCACCGTCAAGAGATGCCGGTTTTTATGGGTGAATTCTCTTTGGCACTTGGCGCAAATCATCCCGTGGATCTTCAGGGAGCGCTCCCGGTAGTTGGTGGCCGGCGGTTTCATTCAGCTTTCTCCTTAAATGATGATCAATGGCAAGCAGGCGGCGGAATCTTTGCAGGGCCATGCCCCCAGACAATTAACCCCCGGGTTGCTGGCACCTGGCGCAGAAAAAGGTGCTGCGGCCCGCCTGGACCAGGCGCTGGATGGGGGCGCCGCAGCGGCGGCAAGGCTCTCCGCCCCGGCCATAGACCGTCAGCTCCAGTTGGAAAAGTCCGGTCTCTCCCCGGCTGTTGAGGTAATTGGCCACCGTGGTGCCGCCCTTCATAATGGCGGCCCTGAGGATCCGCCGGGTCTGCCGCAGCAGTCGTTGCCAATGGGCCGGAGTAAGCCCGGACGCCGGCGTGGCCGGATGGAGCCGGGCCGCAAACAGGATTTCGCAGGCGTAGATGTTGCCGATGCCGGCCAGGACCCTGCCATCCAGCAGGAAGTTTTTGACCGGCCGGGAGCGCCCCCGGGCCTGGAGCGCCAGCCAGGCGGGCGTCACCCCGCGAGAGAACGGCTCCCGCCCCACCTGCTCCAAAGGCGTCAGGGGCGCCCCGGGAGGAAAGACCAACGCCTGGCCGAAGCGCCGCATGTCCTGGAAGCCCAGCTCCAGCCCTCCATCCAGGTGCAGGACCAGATGGACATGAGGCCGGGCCGGGAAGGGGGCCGGCCCCAGAAGCAGCCGGCCGGTCATGCCCAGGTGCACCAGCAAGCGCACCCCGTCTTCCAAATCAAAGATCAGATATTTGCCCCGGCGGCTCAGGTCCAGGATGCGGCGGCCGCTGACCCAGCGCCGCAACTCCGCCGCCGGGCTCTGACGGCGCAGCGGCTTTTCCCCCCTGGTAATCCCCAGGACCCGGCGCCCGACGATCTGGGGAGCCAGACCGCGGCGGATAACTTCGACCTCGGGAAGTTCAGGCATGATCAGGCGCCATCAAAGAAGGTAGATGATGACCACGAAAGAGTTCCCTTAAACCTAGGTCCCAGGATTTTGAATTTAAATAAGAAAATGAGCCTTCCGGTCTGCTGGGCTGCGTTGGCTTGAGGCGGGGAACCCCCGCCCCTACGGCGCGACTCCCGCTTGTGGGGGCGAGTCATCTCGCCCGTTGGGCTTGGGAAACGAACATGACTGCCGGTTTAAGCAAAGGGGGCGCAAGGAATTGCGTCCCGACGCCCCTGCGAAGCCTGGCAGATAATCCCAAAACTAAAAACTACAAACTAAAAACTCAAAACTCAAAACTCAAAACTAAAACAGCATGTCCAGGAAGTGCTCGTGAAATTCCTTCAGTTCCTTGTGGCACTCTCCGCAAAAGAGGCGCACCTCGCCCTGAATCTCGGAATCGTCGCTCACCGCGGAAAAGCTGCCGTCGTCGTTCTGCACATAAAAAGTGGTGATGGTGACCCCTTCCGCCACTTCGTAAAAGTCCGTGTCGTTGCCGCAATACGGGCAGGAAATCCTCATTTTCCCTGTTCTTGTTCGATGACTTCTTTGGCGTCCTGGCGGTATAGTGAGTTATGGGGCTCTATCTTCCGGGCCTGTTCCATCTCGATGGCGGCTCGTTTAAACTGTTGCCTCGACTTCGCCTGTTTCCCCTGCTTCTGGTAAATCTGCCCCTGATGGGCAAAGAGCCGGGCCAGGTAAAAATGGGTGCGGGCGCTGCGGGGGTTCAGCTCGTTGGATGCCTGCAGTTCCTGGCGGGCCTGCCGGTACTTCTTCTGGTGGTAGTGGATGATCCCCAGGTTCCGCCACAGGACCGGGTGGTACGCCTTGTCCTGCCCCTTCAAGGCCTTGAGGAGCAGCAGTTCCAGGCGGGCCATGGTTTCCTGGTCTTGCAGGGTGGAGTTGCCGTTGGCCAGCAGGCGTTCGCTGAGGTCCGCCACCTCAACGGCAGGCAGCTCCCGGCCCGTCAAGGCGTTCTTCAGGCGGACATGGTCCGGGGTGCCGGCCGGCTCCGGCGGCGGCCCCAGCAGGGCGGCGCCCTCCGTAGGCGGAACTACCGGCGCCGAACCGCAGCCCGCGGCCCCCGTCCAAAGCACAATTATCAGCCAGGCGATTGCTTTATATTTAGTAGACAAACCGGTAGCTAACCCCGCAATGACAACGAACTAGTACCGTATCCGCGAGGTCCCGTCAACCCATTTTTACCGCAGCGGGGGACGGCGAATCTTCGCCTGCTGACTCTCAGGGAAGTATTGGAACCCCTTGCGCAAGACCTGACGGTTAACGCGGCTGGGGCGCAATCGCTTCAGGAAGTGGTCGGCCAGGCGGTCCGCCTGTTCCTGGTCGCCGCAAGTGAACAGGAAGAGGGCCTTTGCCGGCGCCATCGGCCCCATCTGCCTTGACAGGGGTCTGGTATTGAGTTAACCATTAGCTAACCGAAGCCCGGCCACGCCCACCCCACCGCTATGGTAGCGGCAGGGGGGCCGTGGTCTTAACAATTGCCCACCAAGACGAGAGGCCCTGCCATGGAACTGCTCTTTCGGCCCCGGCGGCTGAGACGGACCGACGCCCTGCGGCGCCTGGTGCGGGAAACCCACCTGCGCCGGGAAGACTTCATCTATCCCATGTTTGCGGCCCCGGGGCAGGGGGTGCGGGTCGAGGTCCCCTCCATGCCCGGGGTCCACCGCCTGTCGGTGGAAAATCTGGTGCAGGAGGCAAAGGCGGCTGCGGACCTGGGCGTTCTCGCGGTGCTGCTCTTCGGGCTGCCTCAAAAGAAGGACGACACCGCCTCCGAGGCCGCCTCCCCCCGGGGCACGGTGCAGCAGGCGGTGCGCCAGCTGAAAAAACAGCTGCCGGACCTGGTGGTGATCACCGACGTCTGCCTCTGCGGCTACACCTCCCACGGTCACTGCGGCCTCATCCACCAGGGCGAGGTGGACAACGACGCCACTCTCGAGGTCCTGGCCCAGGTGGCGGTGTCCCACGCCGAGGCCGGGGCCGACATGGTGGCGCCCTCCGACATGATGGACGGCCGGGTGGGGTCCATCCGCGAGGCCCTGGATGAGCGCGGCTTCGAGATGGTGCCCATTCTCTCCTACGCGGTGAAGTACGCCTCCAGCTTCTACGGGCCCTTCCGGGACGCGGCGGAATGCGCCCCCCAATTCGGCGACCGCCGGTCCTACCAGATGGACCCGGCCAACCTGCGGGAGGCCCTCAGGGAAGCCGCCCTGGACGTGGAGGAGGGGGCTGATATCCTCATGGTGAAGCCGGCCCTACCGTACCTGGACGTCATCTCCCAGCTGGCCGCAGAGTTCGAGCAGCCCATCGCCGCCTACCAGGTGAGCGGCGAGTACGCCATGATCAAGGCCGCGGCCGCCAACGGCTGGCTGGACGAAACCGCGGTGATGCTGGAATCGCTTCTCGCCATCAAGCGGGCCGGCGCCGACCTCATTCTCACCTATTTCGCCAAACAGGCGGCCAGCTTGCTGAAATGAACTTTATGTAACATGTTAATAGATTAGAAAAACCTCATCATGGTAAATGGCCGCCAGGAAAGAAAGAGATCTGGTGGCACAGGCTTCCAGCCTGTGCAGTCTTTTCAAGTCACGAGGAGGAATCTGCCCCATTGTCAGGAGCGGGGCGGTGCAATTGGCAGCACTTTTAAGGAAATACAATCATATCTACCCGAACTTCTTCTACAAGCGAATCTTATCATTTTACGATAAAAATACCGGTTCTGCGCCTCCTGGCCTGGGAGGTGACCCGGCGCGGCAACCTGGCTTCCTGACCGGGTCGGGTGAGAGATCCGGACCCTGCCACCCCGCTGGTTCATAGAGGGACATTTCCCCGAATGCTCAGAAAAAAAATGCCGGGCTGCCTGGAAGGGGCAACCCGGCGAAGCGGTCCCGCAGGACCGCGCCATCCAATCCACCTCCCGGTGGATTTAGATGACTGCCACCTCTCGGTGGTTGTGCAATAATAGATTGCAAAAGGCGTGCCGATGATCTGGCCAGGCCCCGGGGAGCCCTCCTCAGCGCCGAACCGCTGAGGTCCGGGCTTTTGAGGTGTCCCCCTTAAGAAAGATCCGGCGCCGCGTGGCCCGGCAAAATGTAGCGATGGCATGGCGCTGGCGTTGCCGAGATGTTAATATAACTGGTGGATATGAAAGACAGAGTTCACCCCGAGCCTAAAATCCCGGCGTTACGGCTGCTGGCCTGGGAGACCACCCGGCGCTGCAACCTGGCCTGCCTGCACTGCCGGGCCGCGGCGGGCTCCGGGCCTTATCCGGGGGAACTCACCACGGCCGAGGGTGTGCGACTTTTGGACGACTTGTCCAAAATGGGTAACGTGGTGGTGATCCTGACCGGCGGCGAGCCCCTGCTGCGGGACGACATCTTTGAGCTGGCGGCCCACGGCACCGGCCGCGGCCACCGCATGGTCATGGCGGTGAACGGCACCCTGCTCACCCCGGCCATAGCCGCCCGCCTCAAGGAAGTGGGCATCCAACGCCTCAGCATCTCCATTGACGGGGCCAGCGCGGTCAGCCACGACGCCCTCCGGGCCGTCCCCGGCGCCTACGAGGGGGCGCTGGCCGGCATCGCCGCCTGCCGGGAGGCGGGGCTGCCCTTCCAGATCAACACCACCGTCACCCGGGCCAACCGGGGGGAACTGCCGGCCATCCACGAGCTGGCCATTTCTTTGGAGGCCGCGGCCCACCACGTCTTCGTGCTGGTGCCCACGGGCCGGGGCGAGGAAATTCGCGACCAGTTGGTGCATCCCGAGGAATACGAAGAGACCCTGCGCTGGCTGCTGGACCGGCAAAAGGAAGGCCGCCTCTTCATCAAGCCCACCTGCGCCCCCCAGTATTACCGGCTGTGGCGCCAGGACGCCCTCGCCCGGGGCGAGAAAATCACCCCCGCCACCCATGGCCTCCAGGCCATGACCAAGGGCTGCCTGGGCGGCCAGGGCTTCGCCTTCGTCTCTTACAAGGGCGAGGTGCAGCCCTGCGGCTACCTGGAGCTGGTGGCCGGGAACGTCCGGGAGACCCCGTTTTCGGAAATCTGGGCCAATTCCCGGCTGTTTCAGCAACTGCGGCGGGTGGACGACTACCGCGGCAAGTGCCACTCCTGCCAGTACCGCAAGGTCTGCGGCGGCTGCCGGGCCCGGGCCTATGCCCTCACCGGCGACGTCCTGGCCGAAGACCCTATTTGCCCGTATGCACCCGTCGGTTAAGAGAAACGAGTAGTATTGTAAGTCCAGTAACCCCAGTAATAAGTGCGAAGAGCACAAAGTACCCTCCCCCTTGATGGGGGAGGGCAGGGTGGGGGTGATTTATGGGGGCGGTGCAAGAATGGCCCCTACATCCCCCTCCCCCTAACCCCCTCCCGCCAGGGGAGGGGGGAATAGGGTTCGCGGTTATGTCCAACTAATTTTTAAATACTAATGCGGTTTTTTTGACCATGTCGAAAACCAGAAACCGAAAACCGAAAACCGGCTCTTTAGACGACCTGGACCGGGCCATTTTGAACGAAATTCAGTCCCAATTTCCCATTGTGCCGCGGCCGTATGAAGAGGTGGGCAGAAGGGTAGGGGCCCCGGAGGCCGAGGTCATCCGCCGGGTCCGGGCCATGGTGGAGGCCGACGTCATCCGCCGCATCGGGGCCAATTTCACCTCCCGGAAACTGGGCTACACCAGCACCCTGTGCGCCGCCCAAGTGCCGGCAGAGAAGCTGGAGCAGTTCGTGGCCGTGGTGAACCGCTACCCCGGGGTGACCCACAACTACCTGAGGCGCCACCGCTACAACGTCTGGTTCACCATCATCGCCGAATCGGAAGCGCGGCTGGAGCAGATTCTGCAGGAGATTTCCCGGGCCTCGGGAGTGGAAGTCCTGAGCCTCCCGGCCCAGGAGGTCTTCAAGATTAAGGTGGATTTTCCGGTGTGAGAAAGATTGGGGGAGGGGGCTAAGGGCAGAAGCCCAAACCCCCACCCCCAATCCCTTAAGGAGTGAATCTTGGCTGGGGAAGTCGGGCGAAGCCCGCCTTCCCCAGCCCCTTATGGGGGTTGGGTGGGGGGCTTGGGGGGAGGGCAGGGGCCGTCGGCCCCTGGCCCTCCCCCCAATCACTTTTGCCCTTCCGCCAACGGCACGCACAGGACCGGGCAGGGCAGCATGCGCACCACCTTCTCGGCGGTGGAGCCGAAGAAGACCTCCTCGATGGGCCCCCGGCCGCCCCGGCCGTAGCCCCCCAGGACCACCAGGTCCACCGCCAGGTCCCGGGCCATCCCGGCGATCTCCTGAAAAGGCAGGCCCACCGCCACCATGGATTCAATTTCCAGGCCGTCGGTCCCCCAGCGGCTCAGAAACTCGCTGAGCTGTTGCTGGGCCCGCGACCGCAGCCCCGGCAGCAGGTCATCCTGCTCCACCTTCAGGTATTCCGCCAGGCGCTGCACCGTCGCCTGATGGATGACGTGCAGGAGAATGAGTTTCGCCCCGAACTGCCGAGCCAGCTTTTGGGCCATCTGGAAGGCGGCGCCGGAGCAGTCGGAAAAATCGCTGGCCACCAAAATCGCGTTCATTTCCATCTCTTGAGACCTTTTCTCAGATGAACTTATCAGACTCGCGGCCGCCTCCGCCGGGGCTGGCGGGACCGGGCCCTTTACCCGACCATTGGTGCGGGATTTCGTAAATTGTTCAGAGGTCTTATCACTGACAAAGGTTCATAATCAATTAAACGGCTCTGGAAGTCAAGCAAACACTACCTTTAAGAAGCTGATCCATGCCAACCAAGGCGGGATCTTCTTAAAGACCTGGCGGGGGGTCGAATGAGGGGGGACAGGCCCCCAAGGGGACGTGCAGGGCCTGTCCCGGATTATCTGCTTATTTGGCTATTTTCTTGATTTCTTTTAAGACTTCCTCGGCGTTGTCAAACGCGCCGATGTGCGCCAACAGGATCTTCCCGGATTTATCCAGGACTACGGTGACCGGATAGGGGCTGAAGTTCAAAGCCTTGCCGAAACTGCTGTCTGGGTCCGGAATCAGCGGGAAAGGGACCTTGTGAAAAGCCTTCCACATCCCCAACTGGGGCGCTTCGTTTCCCTGGCCCACCGCCATGAATTTTACCTTATCCTTGAGCTTGGCATCCTGCTGCACCATGTTGTAGACGCTGTTCAGAAAGGGAGCTTGGTGCATGCAGTGCGGGCAGCTGGTGTTGAACTGCTCCACCAACACATAGGTTGCTTGGATGTCCTTTAAGGTAAATGCTTCCGGTTTTGCCAGGCCCAGATATTTGGCGTCGTCAGCCGACATGGGCGCCTTAAACTTCACAGCCCCCACCTGCTGGCCGACCTTGGGCTCCGCCTCCGCTCCCCAGGCAGCGGCACAAAAGCAAAAGATTAGCGCCAGACAACACCCCAGTGCCAATACCTTAGTTGTACGATTCATCGCAGCCCCCCTCTCAGGTTTAATTATTTGTTGCATGATAGAATAACCGAAACCAAAGGGCAAAAGAAAATAAGAGTTTTAGGTTTCCAGGCACCGGTTTTCGGCAAAAAGACCTGGGTTGAGCCAAACCAGCTCTGGCCGGGGTTTTTGTAAACTACCAGCAAGTGGGTGACCTGCCGGGGTGGGTCCGGCGGGTCCGCCACCATCAGCAGCGCGCCACTAGAAGTTATGAGAGCTCTGAAAAATGCTTAGCCGAAATAGGAAGGCGTTAATAATCCCCCTAAATCCCCCTTTAGAAAAGGGGGACTTAAGAATGGTTTCCATTAATTATCAAGGACTTATCTTTAAATCCCCCCTTTCTTAAAGGGGGGAAGGGGGGATTATAAAGCTTTCCACCCGCGGAGAAGATTGATCTTGATACTTTTGCAGAGTTCTCGCTATTGCAGAACCCCGAATACACCTTCATAGGTCATTCTGAGCGAACAATCATGAGCTTAAGGTCACAACGAAGGATTAAAATTTGGAACAGCCCCTTTGGGTTTTCTTAAAAGAAATAATGGTGGGCGGTGCCCACCCTACATTTGGGTCGCCTACGCCAATCCATGGTCTTTGCTGAAAGCTGAAAGCTGACTGCTGATAGCTATTTTCATATAAAGCGAAATATCTCGTTTTTTAATAAGTTGAGATCATTCACGCCGTTCAGGATGACAGAAAGAATGAGTTTTGCAATGGCTTCTAGGAAAAGAACCGCTCTTGCCGCCAGTCCACCGGCAGCCGCACCAGGGCCCCCTGGCGGTGCTGGTAAATCAGGTAGCCGTGGCGCACCCCAAACTCAAAGAGGCGGTGGGTGAGGAGGACGTCCTGGCGGCAGTAGGATTCCAGTTCCTCCCACTTGCCCGCGGCGTAGAGCTCCAGGGCCAGCAGGCCGTCGCCGGTCTTGCTTTCCCCCAGGGTCCGTTCCGCCAGATGGCCCAGGGAGAGGCGGTGCCCCAGGAAATTGTACACTTCCTCCAGAATGTCCAGGGTAGGCAACTCTGAGAGCCGGACGGTGGTGTAGGGCTGCAACACCTGGTAGTCGAAGCGCTTCAGGTTAAAGCCGATGACCAGGTCCAGTTCCTGCAAGCGGCGGCAGAGGCGGTCCAGGTCGGCTTCCCGGTAGGCGGCGACGCCCTCCGGGCAGGTTTCGTGCAGCACCGCCAATGAGACGCCCATGCGGTGGCACTGGCCCCATCCGCCCACGTCCGCGGCGGAACAGCAGGTCTCCAGGTCCAGAAATCCCAACTTGCGGCGGCTAAACCAGGCTACCGCCCCGGGCTCAACCGCCGGCAGGGGAGGGGGGGCCGGCTCCTGGACCACCAGGGTCTCGGGCGGGGCCTCCTCTTCCATCCCCAGCAGCAGGGCCGCGATTTTCAGGGCCGCTTCCTTGTCCAGGGGCTTGTTGCCCGAGCCGCACTTGGGCGAGTGGATGCAGGAGGGGCAGCCGTCCTCGCAGGGGCAGGCGGCGGTGAGCTCCTGGGAGCGCTTGAGCAAGTCTTCCAGGATTTCGTAAGCCCGGGCCGACAACCCCACCCCGCCGGGATAGCCGTCGTAGATGAAGATGGCGGCCTTCCCCACCTGGGGGTGGGCCGGGTGGGAGATGCCCCCGATGTCGTAGCGGTCCGCCAGGGCAAATAGCGGAAACATGCTGATGAGCACGTGCTCCAGGGCGTGGATGCCCCCCATGAAGTGGCCCCCGGCGGCGTACACCGCGTTCTTCACCGGGTCGGGGATCTCCAGCCACATGCCCACGGTTTCAAAAATCTGGGGCGGCAGCTCCAAAGGTACCTGACCCAACAGTTCCTGGCCCGGCAGGCGCCGCTTCTCATAAGCCAAAATGTGTTCCGTCACCTTGAGGCGGCCCATGCAGGCCTTGAAAGAGGCCACCTGGCGGGACTCCAGCACCTCCAGGATCTCCGTTTCCTTGTCCGTCTGAATCCGGGTGAAGTAGTTGGGTTCGATGGGATTGACCCAGACGTTGCGCCGGGCCAGATCCAGGTTCTCTACCACCCAGGTCTGGGCCTTGTGCAGGTAAACCGCGCCCGGGTGGCACTCCCTGAGGGCCCGGTGGCCGTCGATGGAGCCCAGGGGGCGCTTCTTGCCCACCTGGAAGATGGGGAAGCTCTCGCCGATGCCCCGGATGTTCACCTCTTTCTGGGGAAAACGGGCCCGGGCGAACCAGGCGTCACCGGCGGCGGAATGGAGCAACTGGCGCTCCCGGGCCAGCGCCGTCAGCACCGGCTCGTGGGCCTTGAGGTCGAAAAACCGTTCGCCCGCAACGCTGAGGGGCAATTCCTGAGCGGCGCAGGGCAAATGGGCCTTCACCACGAAGGGGTTGTCCGGGTCCACCACCGCGGTCTCCAGGGGCCGCCCGAAGAACTGGTCCGGGTACTTGATGAAGTACTGGTCCAGGGCGTCGGCCTGGGCCACCAGGACGATGAGGGAGTCCCGGCCCTGGCGCCCCACCCGGCCGGCCCGCTGCCAGGTGGTCACCATGGTGCCGGGGTAGCCCACCAGGATGCAGACGTCCAGGCCGCCGATGTCGATGCCCATCTCCAGGGCGCTGGTGGAAATCACCCCCCGCATCTTGCCGCTGGCCAAGGCCCCCTCTATCTCCCGGCGCTCCTCCGGCAGAAACCCGGCCCGGTAGGAGCTGATGTAGCGGCGCAGCTCCGGCGCCAGGCGCTGGGACCACAGGTGAATCAGTTCCGTGAGCTTGCGGGCCTGGGTGAAGCAGATGGTGCTCAAACCCTGGCGGATGGCCCGGGCAAAGATCTGGGCCGCGGTGGCCGGGGCCCCGGCCGGCGGGTTGAGGAAGAGAAAGTGCCGCCCGGACTGGGGGGCGCCGCTCTCCGTGATAATTTCCACCTCAAGCGCCGTTAGTTTCTTAATGAAATCATCTGGCTGGGCGATGGTGGCAGACGACAGCAGGAACTGGGGGCTGGACCCGTAATGGGCGCAGATGCGCCTGAGGCGGCGCAGCACCTGGGCCATGTGGCTCCCCATGATGCCGCGGTAGGTGTGCACTTCGTCGATAATCACGAACTTGAGGCGCCCGAAAAACGACGACCAGGAGGCGTGGTATGGCAAAAGGCCCATATGCAGCATATCCGGGTTGCTGATGAGGACGTGGGGCGGCCGGGCGCGCAGGGCCTGGCGCTGGGCCGGCGGCGTGTCGCCGTCATAGATGGCGGCATGAAGAAAAGGGGAGGGGAGGGCGGCGTCCAATTCTTTCAGGGCCTTGAGCTGGTCCTGCTCCAGGGCCTTCAACGGGAAGAGATAGAGGGCGTGGCCCCCGGGGTCGGCCAGCAGGGACTCCAGCACCGGCAGATTGTAGATCATGGTCTTGCCGCTGGCGGTGGGGGTGGCCACCAGGATATTTTTGCCCGCCCGGATGGCGGCCAGGGCCTGGGCCTGATGCCGGTAGAGGCGGGGAATCCCCAACCGCCGCAAAGCCGCGGCCACCGGCGGCGACAGCCCCGCGTCCCCGGCCTCGTACTCCGCCTTTTTTTCCGGCAGAAAATGGTAATGGCTGAGAATGTCGCGGTACTCCGCGGCGTCTTTCAGGGATTGAATAAATTCCTGGAGCATTTAGGCAGGTTTTCCGTTTTCTGTTTTCGGTTTTCGGTAAAAAATCAAAGCCCTCAGGAATATTAGCCTGTATAAAAGTTCGAGCAAGTTGTCAATGTGTAGGGCGGGCACTGCCCGCCAAAGATCGATCGTTTCCCATTAATGGCGGGCAGTGCCCGCCCTACATTAAAAACCCTGGTGGCACAGGCGTCTCGCCTGTGCCGGCGCAGGCCAAAGCCTGCGGCTACCAAAAATCAACCGTGGATGATGTCTTTAAAAAGCCAAATCAAGAAACCTTACCAACAATAAAAAACAGTTATAGGGCGTGCCGCGCACGCCGCATAATGGCGGCCATGGGCCGCCCTATGATCTAAAAGGTATTCTGATGGCGGGCGGGGACGCCCGCCCTACCATTTAAAGGCTTTTCGTAGGGCGGCCGTCTCGGCCGCCGTTTCTCCAATTACTAAAAACTCGAAACTCAAAACTTGAAACTCGAAACTCAAAACTCACCCCCCCCTCACTTCGTGCCCACGTCCAGGTGCTCCCAGTCGGTGTGGTAGCCGAAGTAGATCCATTCCTGGGGCAGGCGCAGGCCCAGCCATTTGGCGGCCCGGTAGACCCAGGCCGGCATCTGGCGGGCGTCCAGGAGGTGCATGGCGTCCCGGTTGTACTGGCGGGAGGCCCGGCTGATGGGGTTGGGAGGCCCGTCCACCACCCCCTTGAAATTATAGTCGTTGAGGTCCAGGGCCAGCCCCAGGCGGTGGTTGGAGGTCCTGGAGTGGTGGCCGTGGTAGATTTCCGAGAGGTCCTGGAAACGGCACACCGCCACGGTGGCCGTTAGGGAGCTGCCCTCCTCGTCGGGGAAACTGAGGCACTCCGCCGCCACCGGCCCGGAGCCGGCCCGCACCGCAAAGGTGTCCTCCCCGCCTCGCACCACTAAGAGCGGCACCCGCCGGGAGGTGTCGTAATAGCCTTCCCGGAAGATATACTCCAGCAGCAGGGCCGCCAGGGAGGCGAATTTGCTGCTTACTTCGAGCTGCATCCATTCCGGGCGGTAATGGGCCTTGTCGTTGACCTCCGCCATGGTGGCCACGTGCCACACAAAGCCTGAGGGCCGGGGGGTGGTGGCGGCCACGGTCTGCCACTTTTTTTCGAAGCCGCAATAGGTGGTGAGTTTTTGGGCCCGGGCCGGCACCCACACCGGGACGCGCAAAGTGACCCCCACCTGGTCGCCCCCGGGCCAGCGCTGGCGCCGCAGGTCCTCCCAGGAGACTTCCCGGCCCGCCGGCAGCAGGGCCAGGGTTTGGCGGCGCAGCTCCACCAGCCGGTTCACGTCCAGGAGACGCCGGGCCAGGGCGGCCTTCTGGAGCAGATCCCGCTCCCGGTCATTCACCGACATCTGCGGCGCATAGGTAAGGGCCACCTGCCGCATGATCCCGGCCGCCTGGGGGGCCCGGGCGGCCTCCACTATCTGCGGCTGGGGAGGATTAGAACCGGAAGGAGTCCCCCGGGAAATTTCGGCAGCCGCCCCTCCTGCCGGCCAAGGCGCCCAAAATGCAGCCGCCAGCAGCAGAAACGCCAAGGTCCAACCACGTCGCATACCTAATTTTATGTGAGCCGGGAAGGGGAGTCAATCTGAGTGTTGCAGTCGTTGACAATATGGCCGGGCGGGTAAGATTTCCTGATGCTAGGCGCCCTTGAAATTAAATCCATCCGATTTAACATTAAAACAACCTACAGGGATTATGGACCATTGGATTTGATATATCTGGCTAAGTTGATATTCTGGCTGACCGGGTCATATCCGACGAGGCGCCTGGGCTCGAACCTCTTGATCGGTCTTGCCGTTTTCTGGTGCCTGTTCGGGCTCTTTAGAGGCGCCGGGGCGCAAGAGCAGGATTATACTCCGCTCTGCCGAGAATTGGAAAAATCCGGGGTCGAGATCCTGGACTCGGGGATAGCTTACGGCGTCCCCTATGTTGAGATCAAGGTTCCGTTGGGCTCCTCGGTCACTTCCATATGTCGGCGCGTCCCCAGCCTCGGCGCCGATTTCCCGCGCTGCCGGGAGAAGATCGCCTTTTTCAACGCCTTAAATCCCTCTTACATCAAAACCAAAGAGCGGCAACCTTTTTCCCTGGAAGCGGATACCCTGAAAATCCCCCTGGACCTGAAAATGGTGCCGGAGATTTTCCCGGCTTACGACGACTCCCTGGCGCCTTACGATAAATTCATTCTCGTGGACATTGGCAAGGGGTTTTTGGCTCTATACGACCAGGGTGAACTGAAGCGGGTATACCCTATATCTGCGGGGGCTGCAGGCAAAAAAACGCCTCTCATCAGCTTTAAGATCGTGGACAAGCAGAAAGACCACTGGTCCAATATTTACGACACCTGGATGCCCTGGTCGTTGCTGATCAAGGCGCCATACTACATCCACGGCGGGGCGCTGCCCGGGCAAAGTGACTCGGCAGGTTGCATCCGGCTGTTCCCCAAAGACGCTGAGGAATTGTATCAGCTAGTTGAGGTAGGGACGCCTGGACGAATCATTCAAACTTCCAAGCTGGAACAGATTTACCCGGCCCCCTTTTGCCGTTGAAATCAGGGTAAAACAATAACGCCTTGTCTAGAATTCTGAGTTAACTGCTATGATTAAATACTTTCAAGTCGCTAAAACCTTCTCATAGCAATACCATACCTGGAATTTTCCCTGTTCCGGTGATAACTGCTGAACCTGGCAAGTGATGTGGCACCGAGCAAAGCTTCCTTATGTTGATTGAGAGGGCCTTTCAGAAGAGAGACCCATATCCAATTCTGGAAGGGCGTGGGTGTCAGATTCTCCCATGCTACTCGACTCTATCCATTGAGATTGTGGCCAAGGCCCATTAGCTGCCAATCTGATGAGAAATCTTCACGGTTGCAGACTGCAGGAAAACTGCTGAGGTTGGAGGCTGGGAGTTGACTTTTAGATATTGTTATTCAGTTTCCCGTCTTTAAGATGATAAACATAGTCAAAGCCTTCGATCATCCGGGCGTCGTGGGTTACGGCGATCACCGCGGTCTGGTTTTCCCGGGCCACCTTTTTCAGCAGTTCCATGACCCGCTTGCCCCGGGCGGTGTCCAGGGAGGCGGTGGGTTCATCGGCCAGGATCAGTCGAGGCCGGTTGGCCAGGGCCCGGGCGATGGCCACCCGTTGCTGCTCCCCACCGGAGAGCAGGGGTGGCAGGTAATCGGCCCGCTCGGCTACCTCCATGTATTTCAGGAGTTCATCAGCTCGGTTTTCTGCCGCTTCGCCCTTCACCCCCACCAGGTGCTGGGGCAAGAGCACGTTTTCCCGGGCGGTGAGGAAGGGAATGAGGTTGGCGGTCTGGAAGATGAAGCCGATCTTTTCCCGGCGCAGGCGGCGCACGTCGAAGCCGGTCCAGCCGTCTCGATAAATAGTCTCCCCGTCAAAGACGACGGTGCCGGCGGTGGGCTCCAAAATCAGGCTGACGCACAGCAGCAGGGTGGTTTTGCCGGAGCCGCTGGGGCCCATCAGGGCTACCAACTCACCCGGAGAGATGGCCAGACTGACATCTTGCAGGGCCCGCACCTCCAGGCGGCCGCTCCCGAAGATCTTAGTCAGGCCGGAAATCTTGAGGGCTTCCATCAATGCCCTCCCAGGGCCAGGGCCGGCTGGGTCTTCAGGGCTTGCCAGACACCCAGGCCGCTGGCGAAAAGGCCTCCCAGCAGGGCCAGGCCGAAGGTGATGGACTCATCCAGGGGCGTAAGAAAAATCTTCCGGGGAAAAAAGTCCTGGGTCTGGTGAATGATCAGCCAGCCGATGATAAAACTGCTGAAGGTCAAGAGCAAGGACTGCTCCAGCACCAGGCGAATGATCACCCAGTTGGCCGCGCCCATGAGCTTCATGATGGCGATGCTCCGGATCTTCTCCATGGTGAAGGTGTAAATTACCAGGGTGAGGATGACCATGGAGACGATGAGGAGGATGATGCGGAAGGTCAGGAGCTGCATCCGGGCCTTGGCCAGACGACCCCTGAGCATCAAGTCAATCTCTTCCCCCGAGGTATAGACCGAGAAATACAGCCAGTCTTCAATATGCCGGGCCACCTCCAGGCGGTCGGCTCCCGGGGCCAGTTTGACCAGGACGGCGTTGATGATGTGAGTGTCCGACTGCAACGCCGGCAGCAATTTGGCAGCCTCCGGGGAATTATTGGAAGTCCGGGCTAGGCTGCGGCGCAGGCGCTCCCGCTGGTTCCGCACCGTTTCGTTGTCCCGCTGGAACAGGACCTCCTGGGCATCGGGAAGCGAGAGAAAGACCACCGGTTCACCGTCCGGCGAGGTGATGTCGTCGGTCAGGCCCACCACCGTGTATCGGTGCAGGCCTAAGGGGATCTTCTCGCCCAGGGATACACCCAGCTTTTTGTGGGCCACCGCCTCATAGTGGCCCTGGCCGATGCCCCGGCCGGCCATGAGTTTGGTGGGCCCGCCCAGTCCGCCGAAGACGTCGTAGCCGATGATGGTGAAGCGTTTGCTCTTGCCGCGAATCTCCCGCTCCACAGGGTAGGCGATATAAGGACTGGCCTGGGCCACCCCCGGCACCGCGGCCACGCTGTAATGGAAGTCCTCGGCCAGGGTGGATTGCTCGCTGAAGGGCCCGCCGCGGAAGCGTTCCACGACCCACAGGTCCGGGTTGAGCGATTCGATCAAGGAAATCCCCTCGAAGACGACCCCCCGATAGACGCCGTTCATGGCCAGGACGGTGCCGAAGAGCAACCCTACCCCCACCACCGTGGTCAGAAATCGCCCAAGGTGGCGTTTCAGGTCTTTGACGGCCAGGTCCATCATGGTTTCTCTCCCGGGGTTTTGAGCAGCGGTTTGACCATGGTTCCAGGTTTCAGGCCCTGAGGTTGCACGATCACCAGATCTCCGTCCTGCAGGCCTGCCAGCACGGCGGTTCTTTTTTCGTCTTTAAGCCCTAAAGTGATGGGGCGGAAAACGATGCGGCCCTGCTCCACCACGAGGACCCCGGTTTTGCCGTCCCGCTCCGTGATGGCGGTCAGGGGTACGGCCAGGGCCATAATCCGGCCGGTGGCAATGTTCACCTCGGCTTCTTCGCCGATGACCAGGGGCTCGGGCAGATGGTCAAATTTCACATCCACCTCCAGTTCCCGGGTGGCGGTGTCCGCTTCGGCGTTGAGGCGGGCTACCTGTCCCTGGTATTGCCTCCCGGAGCGCAGGCGGATAGCAGCCTTTTGCCCTTCCTTGACCTGGGCGATCTGGCTCTGGTCCAACCAGGCCGCCACCCAAACCGTATCCAGGTCCACCATCTGGAAGATGGGGCTGCCGGGGACCAGGGTGGTGCCCACCTCTGCCTTGCGCACGGTGATGAGGCCGTCCATGGGCGCCGCGATGCGGGTGTAGTTGTGGAGCGCCGCGGCGGCATGAGTCTCGGATTCGGCCTGTTTCACCGCCGCCTGAAAGGCGGTGACGGTGGCCTGGTAAGCGTTCACTTCGCTTTCCGCCACCTTCAGTTGCGCCTTGGTGGTGTCAAAGGCGGCCTGGGAGATGTAGCCGGGTATGAAGACTTCCTGGTCGCGCTGGTAATTGCTGCGGGCCAGCCCCAGGTTGGCCTGGGCCTTGCCCAAATCCGCCTGAGCCCGGGCCAGGTCACGCTGGGCGCGGTTTTTGGCGGCCTGGGCCGCGGCCTCCCGGGCCCGCAGTTCTACAGAATCAATTTCCGCCAGGAGCTGTCCTTTTTGCACCCGGTCGCCCTGGTCGGCATAGAGCTTCTCCAGGATGCCGGTGATCTTGGGGCCCACCGCCACCGGCACCTTGGATTGCACCGTGCCCGGCCCATGCACCTTGCCCTGAATATCCACCTTCTTCACCATGATCACCGGCACCGGCGGGGAATACCAGATCAGCCGGTAGCCCAAAAAAACTACGATAATTAAGCCGATGGCCGCCCCAATGGCCTTCATTCCCCCAGGTAATTTCACTGCTGCTGCCCCCCATTTTTGTTCTGTTGAGACCCTAACTGGCCGGAACCGATGATTTGCTTGATTCGCGCTTTCCCGATTTCATAGGCCACGGCATACCTGATAAGGTTGAAGCGCGAGCTGGTTAGGTCCACCTGGGCCTGAAGCACATCCAGGCCAATGGCCTTGCCGTGCCGGTACAGGGCCTGGGCGCTGGCGTAGGCCTCTTCATTGGTAGCTACGGTTTGTTTGGTGGTGGCCACCCCCTGGCGGGCGTTTTCCTGGTCCTTCCAGGCCGTGGTCAGGTCCACCTTGATCCCGTTTAGCCGGTCCCGCTTCTTCTCCAATAATTGCTGGGTTTGGGAAGAAGCCTTGGCCACCTGGGCCCTGGTTAATCCGCCCTCAAAGAAGGGATACTCCATGAAAACTCCGGCGATCCATTCCGGTTTGGTACCGCCCAGGTCCCGGTGGTGGTAATCGCTGCCGGCCTGCAGGCTGACCTCCGGGGAAAAAGAGCCCCGGGCGGCCTTGGTCAGGGTCTGGCTCTGGGTAATATCCAAATCTAACTTCTTGATTTCCGGGTTACTTTTGAGCACTCCCTGCCACAAGGAGTTCATGTCCCCGGCCGCGGCAAATTCCTGGGGGAGTTTTCCTTTAATATCCACCTGGACCTGCTCTTTCAACCCCAGGGTGCGCGCCAGGATTTCCTTGGCCAGGCGCACCGCGTTTTGGGCCTCAACGACCGCCTGCTCGGCCTCGGACACCTGGGACTTGGCCCGCACATAATCCAAGTTGGTGACCTTCCCGGCCTTATAAAATGCCCCGGTCAACCTGCCGAATTCCTGGCGCTGTTGCAGGGCCTCTTGCGCCACCTTCAGGTTTTCTTTGGCCTCGATTAACTGGTAGAAGGCCTGGGTCACCGAAAAGGCCAATTCGTCTGCGGTCCGTTGGACTTCCTGTTTTTGTGACTGGGTGCCGGTCTTGGCGGCCTGCGTGTTGTAATAAGTCTTCAAGCCGTCGAAGATGATCTGCTTGCCAAGAACGCCGGTATAACTATCTCTTTTGAATAAATCCTTGCCGGATGGGTTGCCCCCCGGAGGAAAGCGGTTGGGAGGCTGTCTGTCGTAGTAGGAGGTCATTACCAGCCGGGGGAAAAACTTGGACCGGGCCGCCTGGTAATCCGCCACCAGCTCCTGCACCTTCTCCCGGCTGGCGCTGAGGACCGGATTATATTGCCGGGCCAGGGATAGACAGTTCTCCAGGGTAAGGGCCCGGTAATCCATGGCAAAGCATAGTGCAGACCATGCCATGGTACAGGCAAATGACAGCATCAGGAGAATCTTGGGTCGGCCGCGCATCTGGCACTCCTCCAGGGAAAAGGCGAGACGGGGATCCGCCGCTCCATTTCTAAATGGAAAAACCCCGCAGGCCTCGAAATCCGGCGCGTCTGGGGAAAAATTATTGCCTTATGCTCAGAATAGGAGTAGGGATAATCCCGCCGCCGCGATCACCACCAGGAGCAGATTTATCCGGAAGGCGATGAGGCTCACCGCCGCCCCCGTCATGATGAACCAGCGTTGCCAATCCACCAGGGACGCCCGTCCCATCTGCATCACCACCAGAATCAGCATCCCTACCAGGGCGCAGAGAATGCCCTGGATCACCGGGCGCATCCACCCGATTTCCTTAACCCATTGGTAATAGGGGCTTAAAAAGATGATCATCAGGATGGGGGGAAGAAAGATGGAGATGGTGCCCACCACCGCCCCCACTAGGCCCTGGAGCCAGTAGCCGATAAAGGTGGCGGTGATAATGATGGGGCCGGGAGTGACAAATCCCAGGAGGATGCCATCCAGGAACTGGCGCAGGGTGAGCCAGCCCAAGTGGTCCACCATGTCCCATTGGAGAATGGGGATCATGACGTAGCCGCCGCCGAAGGCGATAACCCCGATCTTGAGGAAGATGAAAGACATAACCCCCAACTGCTGATTCAATCTCCCCAATCCCCATACCAGCAGGGCCAGGACAACCACCGAACCGACTACCTGAGTGACCACCAGCCCGGGTTTGGGAGCGGAACCGGCCGTCCCCGTATCAGTGGACCCGGGGAGCGCCGCCAGTTTCCAACCCAGGACCAGCCGGAGAAAACCTGCCCCCAGGAACACCGCCAGGTAGTTGGCTCCGCTCCAGAGCGCGCCAAGGGTCAACAGGGAAAGGGCCGCATCCAGCCAATGCCTGCGGATAATTTCCTGAAAACGCCACAAGGTTTGGACCAGCAGGCCGATGACCACGGCCCCCAGTCCCTTGGACACTATTTTCACCCAGGCCAACTCGCCGTAACCGCAGTAGAGCCAGGAGAGGCCCACCATGAGGAGAAAGGCGGGGAAGATAAAGGCGGCTGCCGCGGCCAGGGCGCCTTTGGTTTTGCGAAGGTGGTAGCCCACATACGTGGCCAGTTGCACCACCGTGGCCCCCGGCACCAACTGGCAGAGGGCCAATCCGTCCAGAAACTCCTTCTGATTGAGCCAGGCCTTTTCCTGGACGATGCGCCGCCGGATCGGCTCCACCATGGCCAGGCCGCCGTAGGCTGTGGCTCCCAAATGGAGGAAGGTTTTGGTCAGTTCCCAGCAGGACGGCGCCCTGATAATCCCATTTTCCTTCATATTCGCAACGTGGCTCCAGGGCTGTCTGCCACGCCCCTGAGCTTCCCCTTGGTAATAGGGAGATCATATTCCCAAAGATGCCAATTGGTAAATCTAAATTAACAGAACTTTCCCACAGGTGGGTGAGATGATCTGGAGAACATATTTTGACAAATCTAAGGACTTTTTAGATCTGCTATATATCAGCGGCTTGAGGACCGTGGAAAGGTTCTTGATATATTAATTGCTATTTTTTGTATGTCGCTCGAGCCTGGCCACCTCCTCCCGCAAACCCAGGGCGATGGCTTCGTAGTCCCGGGCGTCGCTTTTGACCGCCAATCCCGCCTCCTTAAGCTCCTGGGCCGAAAACTCCCGGCCAAAGATCACCTGGATGGGATGGGGCCGGGGGAAGGGGTCGTTGGCGCCCCAGGCCTCGTAGGAGCCGCGGATATGGACCGGGACGATCTTGACCCCCAGCTCCTGGGCCAGGATGGCCACCCCTTTCTTGAATTCCCGCAGCTTACCGGTGACGCTGCGGGCCCCCTCGGGAAAGATGCAGAGGATGCCGCCCCGCCGCAGCACGTAGGCCGAGGCCTGCATGGCCTCCACCAGGTACCGGGCGGAATTCACCGGGATCACCCGGATCAGCTTGACGATGTCTCTGACCACCGGAATCTCAAAGTAGTTGCTGTATCCCATGAAAAACAGACGGTTCCTCAAGGCGTACGGCAGGGCATAGGAAAGCAGGAAGCCGTCCAGGAAGCTGGCGTGGTTGGGGCACAGGATGTAGCCGGACTCCCCCAGGGGCTCCCGGCCGTAAACCTGGAGCCGGAACCAGAGCTTGAACCACAACCCCAAGGTGAGCGATAGCACCAGGGTAAACAGGCGGCCCAGGAACCCCGGCTGGAGGCCGATTTTCTTCAGCAGGGCAGGGGCGGGGTCTTGTGACAGGATATCGGCCCAGGAGCGCTCCAGCTCCGCCGCTTCTTCCCGTTCGGCAGGCTCCTTGTCCTCCAGGAAGCGGATGAGTTCGGCCACCGTGAAAATCTCCGAGAACTCCTCCTCCTTGATCTCCAGGGCAAACCGTTGCTCCAGGGCCGCGATGAGCTCCACCAGGGCCAGGGAATCGAGGCCCAGGTCCAGCTCCAGGTGGTCGTCCAGATAAATGCCGGCGGCGCCGGTCTTGTCCGCCAGAATCCCGATGACCCGCTCCCCCAGGGCGGACACGCCTTCATCCAGGGCGGTCTTCTTCTTCTCGTAACGCCTGCCCGCCCGTTGCTGGTAGATGGCCGCCACTTCGTAGCCCTTGATCTTACCCAGGCGGGTTTTGGGGAGCTCCTGGTTGGACAGGACAAAATCCTTGATGCGCTTGTACGGCTCAAGCTGCTGCGAGTAATACTCCAGCTGCCACTTCACTTCGCCGTAGATGTCCGTCTCCCCGGTTTCCCGGAAATGGTCGAAATCGGGCACCACCACGGCCACCAGCTTCTCTTCCCGGGCGTCGGGCATCACGTAGATTTCTTTGATCTTGCGGGACTTAAGGTAGTGTTGCGCCACTTCCTCGGCGGAGACGTTTTTCCCTGAGCTCAACACGATGAGGTCTTTGAGGCGGCCGGTGACGTACAGGTAGCCGTCCCCATCCAGGCGGCCCAGGTCGCCGCTCCAGAACCAGCCGTCCCGGAGGACCTCCCGGGTGGCGGCTTCGTTCTGGTAATAGCCCGGCATGACGTTGTCGCCCCGGATGAGGATCTCCCCCACCCCCTGGGGGTCGGGATCCAGGATTTTCACTTCCACCCCGGCCAGGGGTCGGCCCACGGAGCCGGCCCGGGGGGCCGCCGGCGGGTTCATGCTCACCACCGGGGCGGTCTCGGTCAGGCCGTAGCCCTCCAGCACCTCAAACCCCAGCCTGGAGAGGTTCCGGGGCAGGTCTGCCGGCAGCTTGGCGCCGCCGCTGATGAAAAACCGGAACTGCCGGCCCAGCACCTGGTGGATGCGGCGGAGCAGCGGCCCGGCCAGGTTGAACCCCAGGCGGGGCTGCAGCCAGCCGGAAAGCTTTATAAAGGCTTCCAGCAGCGTTCCCAGGCCCAGGGGCATCTCGGCCAGGCGGCGGCGGATGCCCTGGTAAAAATGCTGCAGCACCTGGGGGGTCAGCACCAGGATGGTCACCTGCTGCTCCCGGATGCACCTGAGGACGGCCTCGGCCTTCAGGGTGTCGAGGTAGGTGATCCGGGCCCGGGACAACAGGGGCACCACCAGGTTGGCCATGAAGGGAAAGGAGTGGTGCAGGGGCAATAGGGAGAGAAAATTGTCGCCGGGCGTCACCGCCTGGAGCTGCATGATGCTGAGGAAGTTGGCCAAAAAATTCCGGTGGCTCAGCCGCACCCCCTTGGGCAGAGCCGTGGTGCCCGAGGTGTAGATGATGGAGGCCAGGTCATCGGGCCCGGCCGCGGGCAGGCGGCAGTCCGGGGCGGGGGACTCCAGTATCTCCGAGAAGGCCGCGGCCCCTGCCAGAGACGGGGGAACTTCACCTGCCACCACGATTTTTTCCAAAGACGCCAGGCCCTGGAGATCCTGGAGCCGGGCTTTGTCCGAGGCAACAATGACCCTGGCCTGGGTCTGCTCCAGCACATACCTGATCTGGTCGGCCCGGTACTGGAAGTCCAGGGGAACCGCCACCGCCCCGGCCAGCAGGATGCCGAAATAGCTGAAGCACCACTCCGGGCGGTTCTCCAGGAGAATGGCCACCCGGTCGCCTGGGCCGACGCCCGCCCGGCAGAGCCAGTGGGCCACCCGGAGACAGGCTTCATAAACCTGGCCGTAAGTGTATTGCCGGACGGCGTCATCTTCCCGGCAGAGGATGGCCACTTCCCCGGCGGCGTCTCGGGCAACCTCTTGCAAGCGCTGGGTCAGGGTGAAATTCATCGGAGCAGTCCTTTTCGGGACCTCCTTGCTCAAATGTTTTGAAAGTTCTTAAAAAATGGTGACACCGGGGTCTCGCCTGTGCTCAGTCTAGGGTGCGCACCCCGCCCACCGTCTTTGGCGGGCAATGCCCGCCCTACATTACTTAGCGCGACCAAGGCATGTTTCGTATCACATATGTGACGCAGTAAACATAGGGCGTGCTGCGCATGCCGATTTATGGCGGCCATGGGCCGCCTTATGTCTGTAATCTTTTTACCGAAAACCGAAAACCGAAAACCGGATTAAATCCCCTCAATGATAAAGCATTTCAGGTAGAGGCTCTCGGGCAGGGACAGCAGGGCAGGGTGGTCCCGGGCCGCGCCCCGGCGCTCCACCACCCTTGCCTGGCGTCCGGCGTCCGCCGCGGCTTGTCGCACGATCTCCAGAAACTCCGGCTCGGCCAGATTGTAAGAGCACGAGCAGGTGATCAGGGTGCCGCCGGGGTTCAGGAGCTGAAAGGCCCGGCGGTTGATCTCCTTGTAGCCCCGGGCCCCCGCCGCCCGGTCCCGGCGGCTCCGGGCAAAGGCCGGGGGGTCCAGGACGATGAGATCGAAGCCGGCGCCCGCGGCCACCGCCGCCTTGAGGTAAGTAAAGACGTTTTCCCGCACCAGCTCCAGGTTCTGGACCCCATTGAGGCCGGCGTTTTCCCGGGCCCGGGCCAGGGCCGCCTCGGAAGTCTCCACCAGGGTGACCCGCCGGGCCCCCGGGGCCAGGTGCATGGCAAAGGCGCCCTGGTAGGCAAAGGCGTCCAGCACCTCGCCCCGGGAAAGTTGCGCCGCAACCGCCCAATTCTCCCGCTGGTCCAGAAACAGCCCGGTTTTCTGGCCCCGGCGCAGGTCCACCCAGAGCCGCACCCCGTTTCCCTGCACCTGGACCGCGTCGGGCAGTTCCCCATACACCGTCTTGACTTCCAGGGGAAGGCCCTCCTGCAGGCGCACCTCGCCGTCGTGGCGCAACGTTATGGATCCGGGTTTAAGGAGCCGGATGAAAATCGCCATAAGTTCGGGGAGCAGGCGCTCCATGCCGGGATGATGGGCTTGCAGGGCCAGGTGGCCGGCGTAGCTGTCCGCCACCAGCCCCGGGAAGCCATCGGCTTCCCCAAAAACCAACCGGAAGGCGTCCGTGTCGCTCACCACCCGGCGTCGGTATGCCAGGGCGCGTTGCAGGCGGGCTTCCCAAAACCCCCCGTCCACGGTCTCGGAGCCGTAAGTGACAAACCTGAGGGCGATGCGGGAGGCGCCGCTGTAAAAGGCCTGTCCCAGAAAGCGGTCTCCGAGGCCCCAAACCGAGACCAGTTCCCCGGGCGCCGCCTCCGGCCCCGCCGCCTCCAGGTCGTCCCGATAGATCCAGGGATGGCCGCGGCGCTGCCACCGCACCCCCTTGGCGGTCAGGCGCACCGCGGTTAGCTCCTTTGCTTCCGTACCCTGTGGTGACATTAAATTTTCCCGGGTTTAGCCAACCCTTAAAGCTTCCGGCAGGCCGTCCTTCTGGCCCGGCTCCGGTGAGAACTCGACCATCAACCCGACCATGGCCCAGCGGGCCAGGGGGAGCCCGGCCCGCCGCGCCCCTGCCAGGCGCCGGCCCTTGATGGACGTCCATGAGCCCCCAAACCAGCCAGGCCGGAAGTTATTTTCATATCAAAAGACCTTATATCGGCCTCAAAAGTCCAGCGGGGCAGGGCAGGTGGCCTAACTTATTATAATATCAAATATAATATAATTTTTCGGACTCCCGTCTCCCAGGCTCCAGAGCCCGGTTAGCGCCGCCTTTCGAGATGCTGGGCGTATTTCTGGCGGATCAATTTCCTGGCGAAATCAGGATGTCCGAAGTAACGGGCGGCCAGGTCCAGGGCCCTGGCTGCCATCTCCTTGAGGAGATCAGGGGCCTCCTGGGCGGCAATGAAATTGCGCTCATCCCGTTGAGAAAAAATCAACTCCGGGCCCAGGGCGGCCGCCACTGCTGCCGCCTCCCGACTCAACTCCGGCGGCATGGTGTCCTGGTTGACGGGAATGGCGATGCGGGCCTCCAGCGCCACGTACCAGCGGTCGCCCGCCACCGGCCGGGAGCAGTCCCACAGATTTAAGGTGAGGCCGTTGTCCAACGAATGCCGGGAAAGCAATTTTTCCGGGGTCATAGGCTCGATTCAATTTTTAGATTATAGTATATCTATCCCATAAACGTCGCAACGCCAAACGATAAGGAACTTTTATGCGCCGCAAGGCCCTGATCCTCGCCCTGGCCGCTATGGTCCTGGGCGCCGCCCTGCTGGCGGGCGGCCTCTACTGGCGCTGGTACCACTCCCCCCGCTATGCCTTACAGCAGATGGCCCTGGCCCTGAAGACCCGAAACCTGGATAACTTTTTTAAGTATTTGGTATTAAAGGAAATATTTAATAATTTCCTTGAGGCATCCAGCAAGGACCTGGAATCTGAGGATAAACCGGGCGCGAATGAATGGGACCGGATGACCCGGCGCCTGGGACGTAACTTCGCCCGCTCCCTGTTGCCCAAGGTGTTCGACACCTTTGAAACCCAGATTCGCGGGGCCATGGAGAAGTACCTGCTGAATCTGGATAACTCCCAGATCATGGCCATTGCCGCGGCGGTTACCGTGGCTCAGATCGACACCCGGGTGGACGAAGCCCAGGTGACTCTCACCAACCCCAAGACCGGAGAACTTATTAGGCTGCAGATGCGCCGCCATGTGGAACGGGACCGGTGGCAGGTCGTTTCGGTTAACTACCAGGATTTAAAAAGATTTCTCCAACGGGAGTTCAGGTAGCCATAGGTGTAACGTCTGATAATATATATTATGTAAACTAAGATATGCTGCTGGAAGAAAAATGCCCCCGCTGCGGCTACGTCACCCCCAGGCACCGCAATCCGGTTCCCACGGTGGATATCATTATTGAATATGGCAACCAGGGGTTGGTGTTGATTGAGCGCGCCCAGGCGCCATGGGGTTGGGCTTTGCCCGGAGGGTTCGTGGACTACGGCGAGTCCCTGGAGGACGCCGCCCGCCGGGAGGCCCGGGAAGAAACCGGTCTGGAGGTGACCCTTCTGGGCCAATTTCACACCTACTCCGACCCCCGGCGGGACCCCCGGCAGCACAACATCAGCACGGTTTTTGTGGCGCACGGCTGCGGCGACCCCCGGGCCGCCGACGATGCCGGCAACCTGAGAATCTTTCCCCCAGATGAGATTCCCCGGACCCTGGCCTTCGATCATGCCCGCATCCTGGCCGATTACCTTAAGGTGCGCTCGCAGTGGCTGAATAAATTGAGAAGAGTTGTTAAGTTTGCCGAAAAATAGACAAATATTGTTGGCGTATCAAGTAGTTAGCGCCATGGCCGGCCTGCTGGGCTGGCCTTATTTTTACTGGCACCTCAAATCCCGAGGCCGCGGCGAAAGTTTTTGGCCCCGGCTGGGCTTGCAGCTCCCGCCGGGGCCGCCGCCGGCCGGGCCCCCGCGCCTCTGGCTCCATGGCGTTTCCGTGGGGGAAATCCTGGCTGCGGTGCCCCTGGTCAAGGAGCTTAAGGCCCTGCTGCCCAGGGCCGGCCTGATCATCACCACCGGCACCGAGACCGGCCAGGCGCTGGCCCGGGCCAACTTTCTGCCCCTGGGCGCTTATGTCTGCTACTTCCCCCTGGACTTGCCCTGGGCGGTGCACCGCTACCTCAACTATTTGCGGCCCCAGGTCTTCGTGGCCCTGGAGTCGGAAATCTGGCCCAACTTTCTTTATTATGCCCACCGCCGGGGGGTGCGCCTGGCCATGGTCAACGCCCGGTTGTCCGACAAATCCTTCACAAGGTTTCTCAAGTATAGAGACTATATATCTGATATATTTGATATAATTGACCTGGTGGCCGCGGGCTCGCCCGGAGATTACCAGCGCCTGCGGCAGTTGGGCATCGCGCCTTCCCGGCTGCACCTCAGCGGCAACCTGAAGTACGACCGCCTCTTTCAGGCCCAGGATCAGGCGCGGGTCCAGGAGTTCCGGGCCATTTTGCAGGGCGGCCCCCGGGACCGGGAAGCCCCGGTTTTCCTGGCCGCCTCCACCCACCCGGGGGAGGAAGAGGTGGTGCTGGAGGCCTTCGCCAGGCTCCGGGCCCCCTACCCTGCTCTCCTGCTCATCCTGGCGCCCCGGCACCCGGAACGGGCCCCGGAACTGGGCAGGCTGCTGACCCGGCAAGGCCTTCCCTGGCAATTGTGGACCCGTCTCAAATCCGGCCAGGAGAACAGGCGGCAGCCGGTAGTGCTCATCGACACCATCGGCGACCTGTTCAGTCTCTATGGCGCCGCCGACCTGGCCTTCGTGGGCGGCAGCCTGGTGCCCCACGGCGGTCAGAATATCCTGGAACCCGCGGCCCAGGGCCGGGCGCCCCTTTACGGACCCCACCTCCACAATTTCCGCTGGGCCGAGGAAATCCTGAGCGCAGCCGGGACCGGCCTCCTGGTGCGCGACGCCCCCTCCCTAACCGCCGCGGCCAGGGACCTCTTGGACCACCCGGAAAGGCGCGCCGACCTGGGACAACGGGCCCAGGCCGCCCTGATCCCCCACCGGGGCGCAGCCCGCCGCCAGGCGCAATTGATTGCCCAGTTGTGCGCCGAAGGGGGCTAAGGGCTTTTTCGTAAGTGGCCCTTACACTTACAAAAAACTCCCCCGCGCCCCCTCCCTCAATCCCATATGGATAAGATTATCCCTGAATTCGGGACCAAAAGTTCTGGCCTCAGCCGCGGGCCGGCCCGGGAGGCATGTGGTGTGGGGGATTTATTTAGGCGTAATGACCAGGATTTGAGCCGCCAATTGCCAAATCTGCATCAGATAACATCTGGCCTTGGTGGCAAAATTTAAAATGGCGGCAGGATCTGAGATACAACTATGATAACCATATCAACTAGTTATTATTCTAATTTACGCTTATTGCCTTAGCTCCGAAAAGGTAACGGTTTGAGCATTAAGACACGCAGTGATCATCCGGTTAAACATTTGGGGTTCCCAGAAGCGCCGGTTGAAGCGGTAGCAAAATTCCGCCAGATA